>BNJU01001397.1_pt1 | contig 26785 bp, 47 predicted proteins | sample 8539281 | NCBI WGS metagenome assembly BNJU01 (sample SAMD00202456, study PRJDB9452) | human saliva metagenome | isolation source: human saliva | place: Japan
AGCAGCTCTAGGGTGAACACATCTACACTAGCTTCCTTGAAGCCAAACGAATTGAGTGGGCAAAAGCTATGCAACCTTTGTCTCACAATGGGAAATTGATAACTACTTAGATTTATACTAATGATAAATCAGAAAGATTGTCCGTGAGGACAATCTTTCAGAACGAAGACAAACGTTATTTTTGACGTTTGTCTTTTTCTGTTTTCAAAAAGTAGTTTGTCTCATCATCTGATATTCCATTCAAAAATCTGTATTTTGAGAAAAATAAAAGGGATATTTCCTATCCATTTCACCAATTTTTGATATTTAAACACGCAAAAGTAAGCCCAACCTGATCCTCCATTTTGGACTTTCCTTTCTCTGGTGTATCTCAAATTATGGTATTCATAGCTGTTCCAAAGAGCCGTTCAATTGTTTCTTTTGCGCTTCTTATAGAACTCTTTTCATTTCTCTTTGGTGACGAATCTCCTCACAAAAATTCAAGGGCATCTTTCCAGACATGTCTCGTTACTACTTTTTGAAAATTCTTGCTTTGGGTACAAATGGATAATAAAGGACAGGAAACACATACTTTAGGATTACTCTTATACTCACGGTAGCCTTCTCGAGTGGTTGTACGATAGCTTAATACTTGATTCTCTGGACAGACATAACAGTCATAACTTGCATCATAAACAAAAATTACTAGGTCTTAAGTTCCCCTTTACTCCCTTTTGGACGAGTATAAGGAAAGACAGAATGATGTTTTCGCTCTAATAAATAATGGGCAATAGCTGGGGTCTTGTAACCTGAATCCGCAATAATATAGTGGGGCGAGAATGGCTCTAACTTTGAAAATAGGGCAGGGAAAGCCTGACTATCATGAACATTTCCTGCTTCAACTGTATAGCTAAGGCCCAACCATGCTTATCACAAGCAACTTAGGCAGAATAGGCAAATACTTCCTTATGTTCGCCCTCTATGGAACCAACCACACTCGAGTTGAACTGCACCCCCAAAGTTAGACAGAAAAAAATCTAACTTTGGGGGTATTTTATTATGAAATTAACTTATGAGGATAAAGTTCAGATCTATTCACTTAGGAATCAAGGTCATAGCTTCAAGGAGCTTTCAAAAAGATTTGATGTAGATTTTTCTGGGCTAAAGTACATGGTGAAATTAATTGACCGTTATGGAATAGAGATTGTCAAGAAAGGTAAGAATTGTTATTATTCTCCAGAACTAAAAACAAGAAATGATTGATAAAGTCTTACTTGAAGGTCGTTCACGTAGAAGTGTCAGCCTTGATTATGCTCTCCCAAACCAAGGAATGCTTTCAAATTGGCTGGCACAATATAAGAAAAACGGGTATACTATTGTTGAGAAAACAAGAGGGAGACCATCTAAAATGGGACGTAAACCGAAGAAAAAGCCTGAGGAATTGACAGAGTTAGAGCGTCTACAAGAAGAGCTGCAATACCTAAGAGCGGAGAATGCCATTCTAAAAAAGTTGAGAGAACTCCGATTGAAGGAGGAAAAAGAGAAAGAAGAAAGACGGAAATTGTTCGAGAATTAATCGCTGATTTTTCGTTAGATATTCTTCTAAAAGCCATTAAACTCGCTCGTTCTACCTACTACTATCACTTGAAACAGCTAAACAAACCAGATCAGGATCAAGAGATTAAAGCTGAAATTCAATCCATTTTTACCGAACACAAAGGAAATTACGGATATCGTCGAATTCATTTAGAATTAAGAAATCGTGGTTATGTAGTCAATCATAAAAGAGTTCAACGCTTGATGAAAGTACTCAATTTACAAGCTAAAATGCGACAGAAACGCAAGTATTCTTCTCATAAAGGAGACGTTGGCAAGAAAGCAGATAACCTCATTCAACGTCAATTTGAAGGCTCTAAACCAATGGAAAAGTGCTACACAGATGTGACAGAGTTTGCCATTCCATCAAGCAGTCAAAAGCTCTATTTATCGCCAGTTTTGGATGGCTTTAATAGCGAAATTATCGCCTATAATCTTTCTAGGTCACCGAACTTAGCACAAGTAAAGACGATGTTAGAACAAGCCTTCTCAGAGGAATACTACGAGAATACTATTCTCCATAGTGACCAGGGCTGGCAATACCAACACAATTCTTATCATCAGTTCTTAGAGAGTAGGGGGATTCAGCCATCCATGTCACGTAAGGGTAACAGCACAGACAATGGCATGATGGAATCTTTCTTTGGTATTTTGAAATCCGAAATGTTTTATGGCTATGAGAAGACCTTCCAATCACTTAACCAATTGGAACAGGCTATTGTAGACTATATTGATTATTACAACAACAAACGAATTATAGAAACTAAAAGGACTTAGTCCCTGTGCAGTACAGAACTAAATCCTTTTAATAATTATTTGTCTAACTTTTTGGGGTCAGTACAGATCTGTTGTTGAGATTTTCTTTTCCTTAGCCTCACTTTCTTTTGCGGGCTTTAAGGACTTTTTTCGTGTTTTTCCTATCTAAATCAATCTCAACTGCCAATTGTTCACTCATAAATTTAGCTTGTTGGTCTACGATTTCCTTACGATACTTAGTGACTATTAGCTGCCGCTTTGATATGGGTACCATCCACAAATATTTCAGAAGGATCAATTAAGCCAGCATACAAAGCTTGGTTGATAACTTGGAGAAAAATCTCAGAAATGAGTTCTTTATCTTGAAAAACGACAGCTGTAATTCTTTCCATAGGTAGTAAAATGGGGACCCTTATCATCTAAAAGTTAGTCCAAGAAACCAACGATAGGCCACGTTTACTTCAATATCTTTCATGGTTTGGTGCATAGAACGAATACCATAAAAACATTTAATCAAAAAGGAATTTTTGACTAGCATGACGGATCAAGACTAGGACGACCATTATCTGGACTATAGGTATCTTCTACCAGAGTCATAAATAAAGTCAAAATCAACCTTTGAATCTACTTGTCGAAGAAAGTGATCTTTTGGGACCAATTCGTCTATTGTATAGAAACCATATTGCTTACGGTTATAATCAGGTTTTTCTTTGTGAAACATGAGGAACACCTCACAACTTTTCTTACCTCTATTATACGACTTTACAAAAGAAAAGCCCTTAGAAACTTGGGTTCTAAGGACTTTGTCTTCAATCAGAAAGATTGTCCGAGAGGACGATCTTTTTCTTTGCAATTTATATCAGGTGTGATATAGTTTGTATAACGAAGTGCGATACATCGAACTGAATTGGAGGTCTGCTTAAATGGAATTAACAGATAAGATTAGACGGGTATATCTTCCCATGACTGAAACGGGTTTTTATATTCTGTTCTGTCTGCAGAAGGAAAATCATAGCTATGGTATTACACAAAAGGTCAAAGAGATGACAGATTCGCATAGTATCAATTAGTCCTCAGAACTATGTATGGAACCCTATCAAAGATGGAAAAGGATGGTTTGGTTTCCTTTGTCCGAGAAGAGGAAAAACGTAAAATCTATCAGATAACAGACTTGGGTCGAAAAAGTTTTGACATTGAGTTGAAACGTGATTGAGCGGCTCTATAGAAACAGTCGGGAGGAGCTTTGATGGAAAAAGAAAGTTGTTTATAGGATTTGTACCATTGCGGATTATGATAGAGAGGCTTTTTATCTCAGAGAAATGCATGCTCAGGGCTGGAAACTTAGGAAGTAGTTATTCTAACTTAGTAGTTGCGGTTAAGTATACTTTTGAAAAAGTCCAACCGGAGCAGGTGGTTTTATCAGTTGGACTTTTATCCTATGAAAAAGTCAGAGAGAGCTTCTATTTACAACTGTTTAAAGATTGTGGCTGGAGCATATTACAGACTTTAATGGTTTTTCCTACTTTAGAAAAGCTCTATTCTGGAGTTGAGTCGGATGCTGAGTTTGAAATTTATAATGACGCGGCCGGGAAGTTAGCAATGTTCAAGAAGATTTCAACAATGCGGATGCTTCCTGTTTTGCTTCTCTTGCGCTACTCCCAGTTTTTCTCAAAGTTACTCAGTGGAAGAAGTTATTTCAGTTGAGGGAATGTTTTTGATTGTTAGCATGAGACTGTACTTTATTGATCGTTTTTGCGATTCAGATTTCCTATATTTTTTGGAGATTGTTTCAAAAGTGGAAAAATTATCTGATAAATAAAACCATTTTTGGAGGTTAGACAATGAATAGCAAAAGTACAATTTCGAATGTTTACCATTTTTGATTTGGATAAGGTGAAGATTATTTGCATGAGATGCATTTGAAAGGTTGGAAATTTAAATCGAATCGTTTTGGCTTTTTCTATTTTGAAGAATGCCGACCAGATGATGTGATTTACCGTGTGTGGAATACTAGCAACCTTAGAAAAAATGAGGTAGATTTACAAAAAATATTAAGGATAGAGGATGGGAATATGTGGAAAATTGTTCTTATACTGTTTTTCAAAAAAGCAACTTGTGATGTAGATTTAAATGATCAATCTTTCATGGACAATCGTCTTAGATGGGAAAATGTGAAATCTAGGTTTCATTACATCGACAGTAGCTATCTCTGGCGGTCTAGTTGTTTTGTATGAGTCTGTTTCGAGAAAGTCTCTCGGTCTTTCTTCGTTATTTTTGCCCTATATGCTCTCATAGATTACTTATCTAATCTATAGTTTTACAGACTTAGAAGGAAATATCTGGTTGATTAACAATAGTTTCTAGGTCTTCAGACCGATTTTTAGCACTCTTGACAAAAGAGTGCTAATTTTTTGAGTTTTTGTCTTGACATTCTCTTTTAAGGGTGTATAATAGAATCATAAGTTAGCACTCGTATGCTACAGAGTGCTAAAAAAATCTGACAGAGAGGAGTGACAAGATGGTTACAGAACGTCAGCAGAATATTTTAAATCTGATTGTTGACATCTTTACCAAAACGCACGAACCTGTTGGATCTAAGGCATTGCAAGAGTCTATCAACTCTAGTAGTGCTACCATTCGAAATGATATGGCAGCTCTAGAAAAGCAAGGTTTACTTGAAAAGGCTCATACTTCCAGTGGTCGTATGCCGAGTGTGGCTGGTTTTCAATACTATGTCAAACACCCCTATCCTTTGATCAGCTAGCAGAAAATCAAGTATATGAGATAGTCAAGGCCTTTGATCAAGAGTTCTTCAAGCTTGAGGATATCCTTCAAGAGGCAACTAAAAATCTTGTCAGACTTGAGTGGTTGTACAGTTTGTAGCGCTGGATGTAGAATCAAGTAGGCAGAAGCTGACAGCTTTTTGATATTGTTGTCCCTCGGACAACATACAGCTCTAGCGAGTTTTTACGCTTGATGAATCTAGAACAGTTACCAGTCAGTTTTTGATTCCGAGAAATTTCTTGCAGGAGGATTTAAATCGCCTCAAGACCATGATTCAAGAACGTTTCCTGAATCAAACTGTTTTGGATATTCACTACAAGATTCGGACAGAGATTCCGCAAATTATCCAACGTTACTTCACAACAACGGACAACGTTATGGATCTTATTGAGCATATCTTCAAAGAAATGTTCAATGAAAATATCGTGGTTTCTGGCAAAGTCAATCTTTTGAATTTCGCTAATTTAGCGGCCTATCAATTTTTTGATCAGCCACAAAAGGTTGCTTTGGAGATTCGAGAGAATTTGATTGGAGACCAGATGCAAAGTGTCCGAGTTGCGGATAGCCAAGAATCTTGTCTTGCTGACTTAGCAGTGATTAGCAGTAAGTTCCTGATTCCTATCGTGGATTTGGAATTCTTGCGATTATAGGTCCGGTTAATCTGGATTATCAACAATTGGTCAATCAACTCAATGTTGTCAATCGAGTTCTAACCATGAAGTTGACGGATTTTTACCGCTATCTCAGCAGTAATCACTATGAAGTGAATTAAGATTGAAATCATTAAAGGAGGCGAAAATGGCCCAAGATATAAAAAATGAAGAAGTAAAAGAAGAGGAAGTTGTGGAAATAACTGAAGAAACAACTCCTGAGAAGTCGGAATTGATTTGGCTAATGAACGTGCCGAGGAATTTGAAAACAAATACCTTCGTGCTCATGCAGAAATGCAAAACATTCAGCGACGTGCCAACGAAGAACGCCAACTCTTGCAACGCTATCGCAGTCAAGATTTGGCAAAAGCAATCTTGCCATCACTGGACAACCTCGAACGTGCCCTTGCTGTTGAAGGGCTGACAGATGATGTGAAGAAGGGCTTGGAAATGGTCCAAGAAAGTTTGGTACATGCTCTGAAAGAAGAAGGAATTGAAGAAATTCCAGCAGATGGAGAATTTGACCATAATTACCACATGGCCATCAAACGGTTCCAGCTGATGATGACCATCCAGCAGATACCATCGCACAAGTCTTCCAAAAAGGCTACAAACTCCATGACCGCATCCTAAGACCGGCTATGGTAGTAGTATATAACTAAGCGATAAGTCAGAAATCTGTGGTTCCGACTCTCGTGTCGTAACATAATAGAAACCTTGTCCGAAATGACACTAAACTATGAAAAGAAAGATAAGAGGCAAGCCGGAGGCTTACAAAGCAGATATTTCCCGCCGTGGTGAAAGGTTTCAGTAGCTCATGCTACTGAAACAGGGGATTTTGAGACAATGGGCTCAAAAATAAGTGATGAAATCCCGAAGGAGTTGCTCACGTCCCCACCACTTAAGGGAAAAATATCAAAAGAAAAAGAAGATAAATTTGAGGAGAAAAACACATGTCTAAAAATTATCGGTATTGACTTAGGTACAACAAACTCAGCAGTAGCAGTTCTTGAAGGAACTGAATCAAAAAATTATCGCAAACCCAGAAGGAAACCGCACAACTCCATCTGTAGTGTCTTTCAAAAACGGTGAAATCATCGTTGGTGACGCTGCAAAAACGTCAAGCAGTCACAAACCCAGATACAGTCATCTCTATCAAATCTAAGATGGGTACTTCTGAAAAAAGTTTCTGCTAACGGTAAAGAATACACTCCACAAGAAATCTCAGCTATGATTCTTCAATACTTGAAAGGTTATGCGGAAGACTACCTTGGTGAAAAGTAACCAAAGCAGTTATCACCGTTCCAGCTTACTTCAACGATGCTCAACGTCAAGCAACTAAAGACGCTGGTAAAATCGCTGGTCTTGAAGTAGAACGTATTGTCAACGAACCAAACTGCAGCAGCCCTTGCTTATGGTTTTGGATAAGACTGATAAAGAAGAAAAATCTTGGTATTCGACCTTGGTGGAGGTACATTCGACGTATCTATCCTTGAATTGGGTGACGGTGTCTTTGATGTATTGGCAACTGCAGGGATAACAAACTCGGTGGTGACGACTTTGACCAAAAATTATCGACCACTTGGTAGCAGAATTCAAGAAAAAGAAAACGGCATTGACTTGTCAACAGACAAGATGGCTCTTCAACGTTTGAAAGACGCAGCTGAAAAAGCGAAGAAAGACCTTTCTGGTGTGACTTCAACACAAATCAGCTTGCCATTTATCACTGCTGGTGAAGCTGGACCTCTTCACTTGGAAATGACCTTGACTCGTGCGAAATTTGACGATTTGACTCGTGACCTTGTAGAACGTACAAAAAGTTCCAGTTCGCCAAGCCCTTTCAGATGCAGGTTTGAGCCTGTCAGACATTGACGAAGTCATCCTTGTTGGTGGTTCAACTCGTATCCCAGCCGTTGTAGAAGCTGTTAAGGCTGAAACTGGTAAAGAACCAAACAAATCAGTGAACCCTGATGAAGTTGTTGCCATGGGTGCTGCGATCCAAGGTGGTGTGATCACTGGTGATGTCAAAGACGTTGTCCTTCTTGACGTAACTCCATTGTCACTTGGTATCGAAACAATGGGTGGAGTATTTACAAAACTCATCGACCGCAACACAACAATTCCAACATCTAAATCACAAGTCTTCTCAACTGCAGCAGACAACCAACCAGCTGTTGATATCCACGTTCTTCAAAGGTGAACGCCCAATGGCAGCAGATAACAAGACTCTTGGACGCTTCCAATTGACTGATATCCCAGCTGCACCTCGTGGTATCCCACAAATCGAAGTAACATTTGACATCGATAAGAACGGTATCGTATCTGTTAAGGCCAAAGACCTTGGAACTCAAAAAGAACAAACAATTGTTATCCAATCTAACTCTGGTTTGACAGACGAAGAAAATCGACCGCATGATGAAAGATGCAGAAGCTAACGCTGAAGCAGATAAGAAACATAAAGAAGAAGTTGACCTTCGTAACGAAGTAGACCAAGCAATCTTTGCGACTGAAAAGACAATCAAAGAAACTGAAGGTAAAGGCTTCGATGCAGAACGTGATGCTGCCCAAACTGCCCTCGATGAGCTTAAGAAAGCCCAAGAAGACAACAACTTGGAAGAAAATGAAAGCAAAACTTGACGTATTGAACGAAAAAGCACGAAGGACTTGCCGTTAAACTCTATGAACAAGCCGCAGCAGCTCAACAAGCTCAAGCAGGAGCAGAAGGCGCACAAGCAACAGGAAACGCAGGCGATGACGTCGTAGACGGAGAGTTTACGGAAAAATAAAAATAGTCCAGTGGATTATTTTTAGTCATAGCTCAGAGAATGAGGAGGGATTGAATGAAGGTTAATAAGTTGATTAGCGAGCTTCAGAAAAAGAGTCATCTATAGTGAAAGTGATACCTCAAATTCCAATTACATTTCCTTGGAATGTGTAACTAATAAAGGTAAAAACAGGAAATTTCTAGAATTACCCAAAAAAACTATAACGAAGACATAACCGGCTAAAATGCCATATAGATACTATTTTACCTGTTATGAAAGATACTAGGGAAACGAAGGATGGTGCTCCAATTAATAAACAAGTTTATTTTGATAATGAAATTGGAGATGAAAAATTATAAATATCGTCAGTTTGCTAGTTATGATAAAGTTAAAAACCTTTTATTAAAATATACAAAATCTGATTTAGTTATATCTATAGATTGAAAATAATGTACCACAGAGGTTGCAACCCAGCCTCTGTTTTTCGGTAAAATAGAGGATGTTGCGTATGAAAAAAAGTACTTTGTATCATTTATCCTAATTTTTCTCTTTATGAGATAACCGCTTTAACTAGTACTTTAGCTCTGTCTTTTGACGTCACGATTGATTATGTCGCTTCAGATCACTCGATGGTGGTCTCTGAGGATGGTTTGCCCTGTCAACCGACCAAAAACACTGGATCAAATAAAACCTAGAAGATTATTCTTGTATCATTTTGCCAGGAAATGGTTAATATTGGACCTGCTCACGCGATGAGAAATGATTTCGTTCTTGAGGACCTTGGTGAGCAAGATATCCTCATTGCAGCCATTTCTTCAGCGCCCTTTATTGGCGAAAGCAGGCTTTGTTGAAGGACACGAAATTTACAGGTGGAATTTGGCAAAACTTCTTTGACTATTTTTTGAATTTCTTCCTCGTGAGAATTTCCAACCCTAAAGTGCTTGTGCAAGATAAAACAAATCATTACGGCTATAGGCTTTTGCGCACCAAGAGTTTGCAAGGAAAAGTGATTCTAAGTTTAGGGTTGGCAGAGAATACGGACAACTATTTTTAAAGAACAGAACGAATATTCAGAAGAGGATTTGATATTTACTCTATCGGACCAAGAGTTTGATCAAGTGAAGCGAAGTATAGAAAACACCCTCTAAAGATTTAGATGAAAAATTATAGAAAAGGAACAAAGAGTGTTTGGGAAATTGAAAGCCGAGCTCTGAAGTTTCTTACTCAATATGAAAAGAAAAGGAATTGAACCCGACCTACATCGAGGGTTTGATTTACAACATCAATAGAAAGGACAAGAGAGTTCGGGGATTGAACCCGAGCGGAAGCTTTGAATGGATAAACCGCCTAAGAAATCAGGATTTCTTGTCGGTTTCCTAAATTTCAGTCGCTTTCTGTCCGCTCTTAGTATCTTGTAGAACAATACTGAATTTTTACGACCGTTTGGGCGTTTCAAAAATGCATCTCAAGATGAGATCAAGAGAGCCTATCGGAAATTATCTAAAAATATCACCCAGATATCAACAAGGATCCTGGTGCTGAGGACAAGTACAAGGAAGTTCAAGAAGCTTATGAAACTTTGAGCGATGAACAGAAACGTGCTGCCTATGACCAATATGGTGCTGCTGGTGCCAATGGTGGTTTTGGTGGTGCTGGCGGTTTCGGTGGCTTCGATGGAGCAGGTGGTTTTGGCGGATTTGAGGATATCTTCTCAAGCTTCTTTGGTGGTGGAGGTGCCTCACGTAATCCAAACGCCCCTCGTCAAGGTGACGACCTCCAGTATCGCGTTCATTTGACTTTTGAAGAAGCTATTTTTGGTACTGAAAAGGAAGTCAAATACAATCGTGAAGCAAGCTGTCGTACTTGTAATGGGTCTGGTGCTAAACCTGGAACAAGTCCAGTTACTTGTGGACGCTGTCATGGTTCAGGTGTGATTAATGTTGACACCCAAACACCGCTCGGTATGATGCGTCGCCAAGTAACCTGTGATGTCTGTCATGGCCGTGGTCAAGAAATCAAAGATCCATGTACAACCTGTCATGGAACTGGTCATGAAAAACAAGCCCATAGCGTACACGTAAAAATCCCTGCTGGTGTGGAAACAGGTCAACAGATCCGCCTAGCTGGTCAAGGTGAAGCAGGATTTTAACGGTGGACCATACGGTGACTTGTACGTGGTGGTTTCAGTTGAAGCTAGCGATAAGTTTGAACGTGAAGGAACCACTATCTTCTACAATTTGAACCTCAATTTTGTTCAAGCAGCACTTGGTGATACAGTAGACATCCCTACAGTTCATGGTGATGTAGAATTAGTCATTCCGGAAGGAACTCAGACTGGTAAACGATTCCGCCTACGTGGTGAAAGGTGCGCCTAGCCTTTCGTGGTGGTGCCCTTGGTGACCAATACGTTACTGTCAATGTTGTTACTCCCAACAGGTTTGAATGACCGCCAAAAAGCAGCCTTGAAAGAATTCGCAGCTGCAGGTGATTTGAAAAGTAAAATCCAAAAGAAAAAGGCTTCTTTGACACATTAAGGATGCCTTTGAAGGAGAATAAAAGCATAAAGTAAAAAGAGCCTGGGCTCTTTTTCGTGCAATCTTTAGAATGTTAGCATGGGAGAAATCATTCTCTGACTGGTCTGTTATTGATATTTTTGAGTGAGTAAGCTCAGCAGCATCCATGTCTTGGATGAGTTGCTTGAGTTCCGTTTCCTTACCAGGTTTCACGGTGACGGTATCAATGCTTAATTGCCGAATTATCCTGAATATCCACCAAGGTCAAAAGCTTTTTCATAGAATGCGATTCCCTTTTTCATGCTTTCTGGATCATTCAAAGTTAGAATGTGTAAGAAGGATTTGATTTTTTCCGATTTCTTGAAATACTTTCCTGCTCTCCTCTAAAAATTGGGATAAACCATGATTGAATAAGTTGTCCTCTACTGAATGGTAGGAAATATCTCTGTGTTTAGGGACATAGACTTTTGAGTCGGTTTTTAGTCAGGTTTGGACTTTCTTTTAGGACTGGGTGGCTATTGACAACATCATCAGAGAATGTCATAAAAATCCAACCCCGCCTTCGAATTGATAGCTTCCATTTGATTCTACTTTCTCAGGAGGCAGGTCAAGGGAGATAAAGATTTGTTTTAAGGCTTCATTTTCCTTCTCGGATGTCACTCAGTGAGGCCTTGAACAGATTAGCCAGTATTAGAAATGCTAGCGCCTGACAAGAAGGCAGAGGCCACCACAAAGTAATCAGGATGATCCGCGTCAGGACTTTTTAAAAACTGTTTTCATTTTCATGCCCTTACTTGTCTATTAAGATCTGATAACCCAAAAATGGATTTAAAAGGGGAACTAAGGAAAAATTGGAGTTTCCTTAGTTTTTCTTCAGTTTCCTGCAATTCTTTTTAGTACAGCAAGTCTCGTTTGGACGTCTTTTTCCAAGACTTTAAACTTATAGGTCAAATCTTTTTGATATTCCTTGATGAGTTCTTTTTGTTGGTTGATAATTTGCAGGCTATCTTGGATGATATCAAGTCATCCTTAATAAGCTTCAACACGATCAGTTGTATCTAGAACCTCTTCAGTGATAGCTGGCGGTTCTTAACGAGGAGGTATGAACCGACTGCAGAACCTGCAAAAAGTAGTAAGTTTGATAGTTTTCATAGTGACTCCTTAAGCATTTTTGATCGTTTCAGCGACTTGGGCAAGATTTGTCGAAGTCTGGTTCATGTGCGATAAAGTCAATTTTTAGGTCGTCATCTGCACTATAGCGAGGACAAGGTGGACATGGGTATGGAAAACGGTTTGTCCAGCAACTTCTTCTGCAGTTGGCATGATATTCATACCTTCAGCTTTGGTAGCTTTCATAACTTTTTCGAGCAATCTTTGGTACTTGGGCGAACAGTTGGCTGTACTTGCAGCATCCATTTCTAAAGATTGCGATAATGTTCTTTTTGGTACGACCAAAGGTGTGACCAGGTGTTACTTGTGAGATATCAGGAGAGGCAAGAACTTGATCATCTTCGTAAACCTTTGATGCGGGAATCTCCCAGCGATAATTTTTACAAAAATGCAATCTGACATAAAATCTACCTCTACTGTATTGAATTTTGATATAATATAGCTACATTATACCAGATTTGGAGAAAAATATGTTAGAAATTAAAAACCTGACAGGGGGCTATGTTCATGTCCCTGTCTTGAAAGATGTGTCCTTTACAGTCGAGGTGGACAGTTGGTCGGTTTGATCGGTCTCAATGGTGCTGGAAAATCAACGACTATCAATGAAAGTATTGGACTTTTGACACCTTATAGTGGAGAAATAAACATCGACAGGCTAACAGCAGGTGCCAATCCGCGAGAATATCGTCAGCAGATTGGTTACATTCCTGAAACTCCCAGTTTGTACGAGGAATTGACTCTCAGAAACATATCGAGACAGTAGCCATGGCCTATGGAATTGAGCAAAACCTAGCTTTTGAACGTGTAGAACCTCTTTTAAAAATGTTCCGTTTGGATCAGAAGTTGGATTGGTTCCCTGTTCATTTTTCAAAAGGGATGAAGCAGAAGGTCATGATTATCTGTGCCTTTTGTCGTGGATCCGAGTCTTTTATCGTCGATGAACCTTTCCTTGGTCTTGATCCTCTGGCGATTTCGGACTTGATTCAGCTTTTTGGATCTTGAAAAAGAAAAAGGCAAGTCGATCCTCATGAGTACCCACGTTCTTGACTCTGCTGAAAAATGTGTGATTCTTTTGTCATTCTCCACAAAAGGTCAAGTCAGAGCTAAAGGGGATCTTGAAGAGCTGAGACAAGCTTTTGCCATGCCAGAAGCAAGTCTCAATGATATCTATTTGGCTTTGACCAAAGAGGAGGACCGATGAAAGACTTGTTTCTAAAGCGAAAGCAGGCTTTTCGTAAAGAGTGTATCAGTTATCTACGTTATGTGCTCAATGATCACTTTGTCTTGTTTTTACTGGTCTTAGTAGGTTTTTCTAGCCTATCAGTATAGTCAACTGCTCCAGCATTTTTCCTGAAAATCATTTACCAATCCTAGGTTTAATTGGGATTGTCTCTGTTTTACTCTTACTTTGGGGAGGAATAGCGACCTATGTTGAAGCGCCTGATAAGCTCTTTTCTTAGTAGCTGAAGAAGAAGTGAGAGAACACATCCAGAAGCAAAAGTCTAGTTTCCTTCATCTTTTGGATTAGTGTACAGACTCTCTGTTTGCTCCTTTTTGCTCCGTTATTTTTAGCCATGGGCTTAGGCTTAGGTGTTTTTGGGGTCTATGTTCTTCTGTTGGGAGTCGGGAAATATTTCCCTGTTTCAGAAAAAGCTGGCAAGTTTTTGAGTGCAAATCATCTGGACTGGGACTATGTGATTGCCCAAGAAAGTAAACGTAAGCAGTTCTTGCTTCATTCTGCCTCTTTACCCAAGTCAAGGGAATTTTCAAAGCAGCGTCAAGAGACGAGCTTATCTAGATGTTATCCTAAAAAGCAGTTTCCAGAAGGTGCCGAGCAAGATTTGGCAGAACCTCTATCTTCGTTCTTATCTGCGAAATGGAATCTTTTTGCCCTCAGTCTTCGCCTCCTCTTCCTATCCTTGCTGGCTTTGATCTTTATCGAGCAAGCTTGGATAGCCGCAGCAGTGGTAGTTTTATTGTAACTATCTCCTGCTCTTTCAGTTGCTGGCCCTCTATCATGCCTTTGATTTACCAATATTTGACTCAACTCTTCCCGCTGAGACAAGGGCAAAAAGGAAAAAGGGTTACAGGCGGTTGTCCAGGATTGACTGGTTTTGTTTTATTGGTTCAACTGGTAGTTGGGTTGATTACCCTCCAAGAAAAACAGCCCTTCTAGCTCTGATTGGAGCTGGATTGGTCTTGCAAATCTTGTATCTCCCTTATCAGGTGAAACGTCAGATGCAGGATTAAATCTTATAAGATTAGATGAAAATGAGGTTGGGACAAAAGATCCCAACCTCATTTTTAATAGCAATCAAACTTTGACGCTGGTAGCTGATTGAACTTTTTTGTTCGTCTTTTAGACCCAAAAATCTCCTAATCATCCTCGTGGGGCTGGGACTACGAAAATCGGACTTTTGCCTTTCGATTTTTGTCCCACCGCCATTTTTATTTACGTAACTCAATGAATACCAAGGAGCAAGCCAGGAAGCTATCGCAGGTTACTCACAGTTTTAAAGGCTAACATGGTTTGAAAAAGATTTTTGAAGACTATTACAAGATGAGGGTTGGCCCGTAGAGACTTAACTTGGTCTTGACTTGGTCAAAGTGGAAGCGGTCATAGGCTCTCCAAGCGGCGCGAGTAGAGGGCATCTGGATTAAGGGCACTGAGGCCCAGGAGAAGACTGGAAGTCTGGTAAAATTTTTCCAGCTCAATCAAGAATCGATTATCCACTGTCTCAGCTTTTAGAGAAAGCGGAGGATATTGTCAGTTGCTCCTGAAAGTGGACATCGTCAGCTGTTGCCTGTTTGCAGACTTGGTAAGCTTTGTTTAACTCAGTTATCAGTGTCTGAGCTCTTTTTGATTGGGTCTGTAACTGTCATGAGAATACCTCCTTTGTGATGGTTTTAAAAGTTGTTTTTAAAGCCTTTGTATTTCTAATCATAGCCTATCACTTTTACTCTTTTTATCTACAAATCTTTAATTGTCATTGAAATTTCCTGAATGGTAATAGCGAGATTTTTATGATAAAATAGTTGTAAGGTTATCATGGTTATTTAGTAAAAATTCAACACTTTAGGAATTTTTGAGAACCGTTTAGGATTTGGTGAAAAATTAGTTGCTAGAACTTATGGTATCCTCTTTTTAGGAGGTTTTATCCATGAACTATATCATTATCCAAAAAGAAAAGAAATTTTTAAATTAAACATAAAGGATATCTACTACATTCAAACGCATCCAAGTAAAAGCCCATACCGTGCAGATTGTTACTGAAGAAGCTAGCTTTGATCTGTTTCAAAATTTAAACAATCTTGAGAAACAATATGGGGCAACCTTAACGAGATGTCACCAGAAATTGTCTGGTCAATCTTGAACGAGTAAAATCCATGGAACTCAAACAAAGACCCTCTTTCTTGAGAAGAAGGTAGATATGCTGTTCAGTATGCCAGACGTCGCTATAGAGAAATTCGTCAAAAATGGTTGAAACAAGGAGAGTAAGAAGATGAGAATATTTGTTTTAGAAGATGATTTTTCCCAACAAGCCAGAATTGAAACGACGATTGAGAAACTTTTGAAAAAACAGAGTATCGTTCACAGCTCTTTTGAAGTCTTTGGCAAGCCAGATCAACTGCTGGCAGAGGTGCATGAGAAGGAGCACATCAGCTATTCTTTTTGGACATTGAGATTCGAAATGAAGAGATGAAGGGTCTAGAGGTGGCTAGAAAGATTCGGGATCAGGATCCTTATGCCCTGATCGTCTTTTGTGACGACTCATTCGAGGTTTATGCCCCTGTCTTTTCGCTACCAAGTGTCAGCTTTGGACTACATTGATAAGGCCTTATCGGCAGAGGAGTTTGAATCTCGGATCGAGACAGCCCTTATCTATGCCAATAGTCAAGATAGTAAAAGTTTGGCGGAAGATTGCTTTTACTTTAAATCAAAATTTGCTCAATTCCAGTATCCCTTTAAAGAGGTTTACTATCTCGAAACGTCCCCAAGACCCCATCGTGTTATTCTCTATACCAAGACGGACAGGCTGGAATTTTACGGCGAGTTTAGAGGAGGTTCTCAAGCAGGAGCCCCGTCTCTTGCAGTGCCATCGCTCTTTTCTTATCAATCCAACTAATGTAGTTAGTTTGGATAAGAAAAGAAAAAACTGCTTTTTCTTTCCCAATGGTGGAAGTTGTCTAATCGCCCGTTATAAGGTCAGGGAAGTGTCTGAGGCTATCAATAACTTACACTGAGTGAGGAGAATTTATGTATATTTTTTGGATGATATTGTATTCACTAGCTATTAGTGGGCTAGAAATTATCATGTTCTTTAAGGTAGATGGAATTAGTCTCACTTTCGATAGAATTTTTAAGGCCTTTCTTCTAAAATTTCTTCTAGCAGCAATTGTTACAACTTTTAAATTTTTAGTCTTGACTGACTATCTGTCATACTTTATAGAACCCTTGTTCGGCATCAGCTTGTCTCTCATATTGTTAAGAGGGCTTCCTAAAAACTCCTTTTTCTTTTATGGTCTCTTTTCCAATTGTATTGATGGATATTTTTACAGAAGTGTCTCTATTTTGTGTTTCCGTTTTTGGGGAAAGGGATTGTAGATGGATATGGAAATCCTCTCTTTTTGTTGATTATGATATTCGTTTACTCCATAGTATTAGTCTTTTTGAAATGGTTGGACTATGATTTCACTAACTTGAGAAGGGAGAGCCTAGATAAAGATTTTCAAAAATCCTTGACTAAGATTAACTGGATAATGGGGCTTACTTTCTGGTCATGGAAAGTCTGTCTTACTTTGAATATGCATACGATATCCAATCAAAGACTGTTCGCCATCTAATCCTAGTCTTTTTACCTCCTTTTTTATGGGGATTATCAAGAAATTGGATACCTATTTGAAGGAAAAACTTCAGGGAGAAACTGAACCAAGAACAGGCTTTGCGCTATAGAGATATGGAGCGCTATAGTCGGCATATAGAGGAACTTTACAAGGAAGTACGGAGTTTTTCGTCATGACTACACTAACCTCTTGACCAGCTTACGTCTGGGTATTGAGAGGAGGATATGGAGCAGATAAAAGAGGTCTACGACTCGGTCTTAAAAGGATTCTAGTCAGAAATTGCAGGACAATAAATATGATCTGGGCCGATTGGTGAATATTCGTGATAAAGGCCTCAAAAGTCTTCTAGCAGGAAAAATTTATAAAAAGCTAGAGAAAAGGATATTGTCTTTAATGTCGAAGTTCCTGAGGAGATTCAGGTCGAGGATGAGACTACTTGATTTTCTAACCATTGTGTCTATCCTTTGTGACAATGCTATTGAAGCCAGTGTAGAGGTTGGTCAACCTCACGTTTCAATCGCCTTTTTAAAAATGGCGCACAGGAAAACCTTCATCATAGAAAATTCCATCAAAGAAGAGAGAATAGATATTTCTGAAATCTTCTCCTTTGAGCAAGCTCTAAAGGAGAGGAGAGAGGAGTTGGTCTCTATACCATTATGAAGCTTGTGGAAACTTATCCTAATACTAGTTTAAATACCACCTGTCAAAATCAAGTCTTTCGTCAGGTACTTACTGTGATACATATAGAATGATGAAAAATAAGACCGAGAGTTCTTTATCTCGATCTTATTTTTATAGTTGTATTGGCTGATGAAGTCCTTGTGTGATGCTATTAGAATATCTACTAACGCTATAAAAGAAATCTTCCCACCATCCTCCACCTGTAATTTGGTTGGAGTTCGGTAGTTGTTAGTTCTTGAAATGAGGTTAGGTTTTGATTCTTATCCATGTTATGATTCTCCTGTTTTATAAGATAATAAATAGTTATAGAGTGTTATCTGAAAATTAATCAGAATGGGTTAAAATTTTATCTTTGAAAATAATCAAAAATATGTTTTTGCAGTTACACTAGTGACGCGACCTTGTAAGCCATATTGGATGAGTTTACTATCCTCATTAGATAGTTTTTGCAAGAGCGCTTAGTTTAAAGAGATTTCCTTGCTCTGTTCTGGTAGGAGTTTGGTCAATTGTCTGAAGTTGGCCGATGATGGTAATGCCGTGATTTCCAATCTTCTCCAGTTTTAATCTTACAGTTTGTCCTTTATCTAGTAGAGGTAGATAGTCAGAAGATACGTAGTAAGTGATTAGTACTTCTCTTGTGTCTGTGATAACAGGGAATATTTGAGCAATTTCTGTACCAGTTGGAATTCTATTTTTACCTTCAAATTCGCTGTTCAGATGAACGATACCTTTACTTGGAGCAGTTAAGGTATTATTTTTCCAAGCGCTGTGTCGTTTGATCTAGTTGTGCTTTTAATTCTGTTAATTGATTCTCCACGGTTAGTTGTTGCTGAGAAGCTGTCTGTAAAAACTGAGTACGAAGTACATCAATTTTGGTTTCTAAACTATTATCATAAGTTGCTACACTTCCGATACCAGCTTGTTGAATTTTTAAGATTGGCGATAGATGATCTGAGGCCTGTAACACTTTGATTAATTTGAGAGAAAAATTGCTCATCTATAGCTCCTTGTGTCTGTCCTTGTGATGCTACAAGATAACTATTCAAGGTTGACTGGTGTGGATTACCAGTTGGTAATCGAGATTTTTATTTATGATAGCATCTCTCAGATCTTCATATTCTCCAATTTGTTGTTGGATTTTTATGATTTCTTGTTCAATGGCTGATGAACTGCTATTGGCAAGGTTGGCTTGATTTGAAACCTCAGCGTTAGTCTTTGATATACCTAGTTCAATATCACGAGCTTGTTTGGTAAAATTCATAAAGGTATTATGGTAACCAAACTCATCCTCACCAGAAAAAGATCGGTATTTTTTCCAAGCTTTGTTTCAAAAATTCCAAGTCCTTCTTTTTGCTTCTCAAGTCTTTGTAATTGAGTTTTTTAAGGCAGTTTTCTGGCTCTCTTCCATTGTTTCAGAGTATTTGATGAGTAAATCACCTTTCTCAACTACTTGATTTGCCACTAAATGATTAGCTAAGATAGTATTATCACTGGTTGACTGAATGGATGCAATGACACTTGTAGGAGTGACTTCTCCTTGCGATGTAACAGTAATTTCTTTTGTAGCAACAAGGGAGAAAATCACGATGAAAGTAAACAGTAATGAAAGTGGTATGATTAATACTGTCGCATAATTATGGTAACGTCTCTGATAAAACTCGACGCTTCTAAAAAGATTAGGATTCATAACATTCTCCTTATTTGTTGAATAGATGATGGTAGAGCCCTGCGCCTTCATTAACTCTTGATGACTACCAACTTCAATGATTTTTACCTTTGGTCAAGAACAATAACACTATTAGTTCGTTCGGCTATACTGAGACGATGGGCTACAAAGAGAATGGTTTTATCAGTTAGGGACATAAGATTATCAATAACCTTTTTTTCTCAGTCAAGACATCAAGACCGCTAGTAGCTTCATCCAGTATTAAAACAGGAGCTTTAGTTAAAAGAGCGCGAGCGAGAGCAATTCGTTGCTTCTGTCCTCCAGATAAGCCAGATCCATCAGAGAGCTGAGTTTGATAGCCCATAGGCATTCTTTTCAATATCTTGACGAATTTCAGCTAGTTCGCAAGCTTTTAGAATATCTTCTTGGCTAATCATATTATTACCTCCCTAAGGTTAAGTTTTTCCAATATAGAGCCATTAAAGATATAGGCTTGTTGAGGCAGGTAATTAATATGACGTCGTAAGACTTTTTTATCAATGTTTTTAATATCCTGATGATTGATGGTAATATGTCCTTTGTAAGGGTCAAAAGAAATTAACAATCATTTTGGCTAGAGTTGTTTTACCAGAACCACTAACTCCAACCAGGCTTACCTTATCTCCTTGTTTAATCGTTAGATTAATATCCGTTAAGGTATCTCGTCCAAAACCATACTTATAAGAAAGATCATCAAATTCAATATCGCCCATCAAAAAATGTGAATGAACAGGGTTTTCTTGAACTTGAAATTCAGATTCGACTAGATAGACTTCGTTCAAACGGTTATTAGCGACCTTCGCAGATTGGAGTTTGGTTTGGAGGTTGATAATATTTTCCATAGGAGTTGTAAAGTAAGAAAGAAGTGTATTAAAGGTAATCAGTTGACCGATAGAAATCTTACTTGACATGACTAACTGAGCACCAAACCATAGGATAAAAGATATTAAGAACTAACTTTGTTCCTTGCTTTTAAATTAGTTTGTAAAATAGAATATTTAGTAAGTTTAAAGGATTTTTTTCCAAATAATCGACAAATTCACTGTCAATATTTTGGTAGCGATTTTTCTTCACTTGTGAGCGACTTGATGGTTTCGATCCCGTTGATATCTTCGATAATGGCAGAACTAACCATAGAATTACTTTGCATGACATCGTGGTTCATTTTCAAAAAGGCTTCATAAAAAGAGAAGATGATGAACATGTATATAGGGATGGAAATAAGAGAAAGAAGGAAGAGATTGGGGTTTGTGATGCAGTAAGACGCTCCCTACAAGGATCAGAATGGAAACGTCAAGAAGAAGAGAGAGAATGGTAGAAGCTAAGGCATCTATAATAGAGTTGGCATCTGTGAATCGTGAAATGATTTCCCCTGTACGACGTGTCGCAAAGAAAGACATAGGAAGTTCAAAGATATGGCGAATATAGGCCAAAATTACATCAATGCTTAATCTCTTGACTCAGAACAGTTAGGAGATAATCTCTGGAGAAGCTCATGGCTTGTTGGAGGATATAGGTGATAATTAGACCAATTGAGATAATTCCTGAAAGTTGATTTCATCTGATTTGGGATGTATTCATCCAAGATTCCTTGGAGATAATAAGAACCACCGATATTGATAATAGTGACCAATAAGCTTGAGAGAACAATATAAGCAATGAGAGATTTTTGTTTGAAAATCAGAGGAAGGAAGCTTTAGTAGACCATTCTTTTTATCTTTATGGGGTTGATAGCTAGGTTTGGGAGCTAGAAAAATAGCTACTCCAGTCCATTCAGAGAAAAAAAGCGTTCTTTTGACATTTTGGTGATTTTTACAGAAGGGTCAGGATCACCAATAATCAGATAGTCTTTCTTTGTTTGATAGACAACATAGTAATGTTGGAGTTTTTCCTTCTTTGTTAACGTGAACGATAAATGGATAGGGGATATCACTCATGTCAAAGAGAGTTTTATCTGCTTGAACTGGTCTTGTTTCAAAGCCCATTTCATTTGCGGCTTTTACAATGCCAAGAGCAGTCGTTCCTTCTTTATTGGTCTTTGCAAGTTCTCTCAAGTGAGCTAAAGAAAAATCTGAACCATAGAATTTAGCAATCGAGGCTAAAGGCAGCAACACCACAGTCTCTAGCATCTATTTGTGGAACAAATGTACGTTTATAAGAAGTCATTGGCAATTCCTTTCATATAATAGATGAGTTTATTATGCCATAATAATAAGTTGATATTTTATGAAATCTTGAATTGTCATTGAAACTTCCTGAATGGTAATAAAGTAATTACAAGCTATCTTTCTTTAAAGAGTTATAGAATATGCTTTGAAAATAAAAAGCTAATTCAAGATGTTTTCGATGACAATTCAAGATTTGGATGAAAAATATAATAAACAGTGATATACTATACTTGTCAAAGTTGCAACAGGACAAAAATTAAAAATAAAATGGAGGTATTCATCATGGATACAAAAATGATGGAACAATTTTCTGTTATGGATAATGAAAATGCTTACTTGTGTTGAAGGTGGAGAAATAAATGATTATATTGGACATTATGACCCTAGTAACACTTTACCTAATCCTTATCCGTTTCCATTGAAAAATATGGGTCCATTCCCTGTTAGTGGTTATTGCCCAAGTGGTTATCATGATATTGGGTACATAGGGGCAGGATTTCATTTATGTAAAAATGGGATAGAAAAGCTATTAAAGGAGAATTCCTGTGAAAAACACCCTATTCTTTTCAAAACGAGTGCAATCCCTTTTCCTATTTATTTTTGTTTTTCGGGTTGTCTTGGACAACACAATTTTGGAGAAATTATTGGGAGTTCTCCTCTTGGGTAGGAAATCTTATCTGGATTCGAAACATCATCAGCCTTCTCTTTATCGGTTTGATGATTTGGATTTTGGTCAGGTCGGGTCATGCTTATCTCTTTTCGTATCCCTAGGAAAAAGTGGTTGAGTTATTCTGTTTTGACGATGTTAGCAGCTGTCGTTCTTATAAGCTTTTAACTATCTGACAGCTAAACACGTTCAGGGGACAAACGAAGGTTGGAATTTATTTATTGCCTTTAGTGAGACCAATTTTTGCGGAGTTCGGTGTTTACCTAACCTTAATCGTACTAGGACCTCTGATGGAAGAATTGGTCTGTAGGGGACTGCTTCAACATGCCTTCTTTAAAAATTCAAGATGGGGACTGGATATTCTATTTCCGTCGATTTTTGTTCGCCTTTACCTCATTTTTTTCAAGTTTTCCCTAGTCTGCTAGACCTTCTGGTTTATACAGCAGTTGGATGTATATTTGCTGGTTTGACACGGTATACCAAGACTATCTATCCTTCTTACACGATTCATATTATCAATAATATCATCGCAAACTTACCATTTATCATGACTTTTTTGCATAGGGTCTTGGGGTAAAAACAAAGGCTTATTTTTCAGCTATAGAGGAGGTCATCATGTATAAACACTTATTTTTTCCTAGATTCAAAAACCTTAGACTGGTTGACGCCCTATATTCTAGACTTGGCTTCTGACACCATTGCCTTTAATGTTTTTGTGCTAACCTTTTGTATCTGTGGTGGTCTTTTATTTCCTGAATCTTATGCTAGCATTAATGGCTATATTCTTAGGTGCTGGCTATGTGGTCGAATTTTTGTTACTTAAATGGTTTGTTTTAGAGAGATTTGAGATAAAGGATGACTTGTAGGAAGGCTTACTTAGTGTTTAAGTGGTCATCTTTATGATCGTTTTTAATAAAGATTATACCTTATTGATTTTTAAAATATTGACGTCAAACACATGTCCTTATATTCATTCCTAATTCTGAAAAATTGAATCACTGTTTTCCTTAGGGTGTATCTGGGGAAGGCAGTGATTTTTGATACAAGGGAATAGATATTCATGTTTCCTCATTTCCTTTATTTTAACTATTCAGGAAATCTCAAGAATTTTGCGTAGTGATTCAGGAAATATGGTTTATATTAGAGATGTTTCTAGTTTACAAAAGAGAATTCATATGAAGAAGTATCAGCTTCTTTTCAAAATAAGTGTAGCCTCTCTTATCTCTTTTTTCGTATTTGGGCTTTTCTCAGTTGACGTTTATCATCCAAAATCATTGGCAATTTTCTTCTCATGTAGGAAATTTCTTCTGGATTCGCAATATATTGAGTTTGCTATTTAGTGGGGTCATGATTTGGATTCTGGTCAAGACAGGCTATGGTTATATCTTTCGAATTCCGAGAAAAATGGCTCAGGTATTCGATTTTGACAATATTATAGTAGATTGAAATAAGATATGAACAAAGAGATTAGGAAAGTCAAATTAATTTCTAGAAACGTTTTAGAATCCTTAGTGTACTATTCTAGGTTCAATCTATTGTGGTGGTAGTTCTCTATATCTCTTTTAATGTTTAGACAGCTAAACATGTTCAGTCAACTGCTGAAGGTTGGGCCGTATTGATGGGATATATAGGATTACTTCCACACTTTCTTTAAATATTCGAGATTTGGTCTTGATTTGCTTCTTTCGTCCATTTTTATTTGCTCTTCCTCATTTTTCAAGTCTACCTAGTCTGTTAGATATTTTCGTCTTTGCAATATTTGGAATCATCTTTGCCAGTTTGACCCGCTATACCAAGAGCATTTATCCTTCCTATGCGGTGCATTTTTATCAATAATATAATATTAGTAGCGACCGTACCATTTTTTTGCTAACTTTTCTGCAAAGGATATTTAGCTAAAAATAGTGGAGTAAAAATAATTATCGATTATAAGAAGTGAATAAGATTAGATTTCTGAATAATAGAATTTAATCTTATTCACTTCTTATTAATTGATTGGGATTATTGTGTTCTTTTGAGCAATTTAAGACGTTTCGATGACTATTCAAGATTTAGATGAAAAAAATTTAATAAACAATGATATACTAAACTTGTCAAAGTTGCAACAAGACAAAAAAATAAAAAAATAAAATGGAGGTATTCATCATGATTTTTACAATCTCTGTATCCTTAAAAATTCTTGATGAGGATACACTTTCTGATATGAAGGCGGAATTGCTTGGTGGGTTGGTCCAGCAGGAGCTTTTTGCTTATGGGATATTAGCTGGCTATACTGATGAGAAATGTACTGATTGATAATGGAAACCACTGGTATTGTATAGCTGCCATAAAATAAGGAGTAAAAACAATGAAATATATAAAGGTATTAACAGATTCAAATTTAGAAAAGAATACAAGGAGGAGACTATTTGATAGATTTTTATACATTGGGAGAAAAAGTAGGAAGATATGTAGCTCATCGTCATCCAAATTCAGTTACTCTTCCAATGTGTTACGAATATGGTCCAGCTTATCCGGCGCCTGTTTTACCATGTAGAAAGTAGGGAAATAGAATGGGAAAAGTTACTATTATAGAATTATCGGAACTAGAATCGATTTATGGTGGTGATAGTTATGGTTCAATATTTCATCCTGACACTTGGTTGAAAACATATTGAATATGCTTTAACTCACCTGGGAAGAGGAGGAATCTCCCTTTTATGTGAAAAACTATACACCTGCGTATCCAGGAAAAAATTTTTACCACAATGTTAAATTTTTATAAAACTATAGTTGAAAACACCTCAGGTTAAAGACAAAAGTTTTATTATACTGTGTTTAGGTAAATTCGAACGATAGGTAAAGTTATCTGAGGAACTACTCTAGAAAAAAGGAAAATTCTAAACTTAGATTCGATCATATAGTCTCAAATATCCTAAGTATTGAAAATTAGTCGGTTTCTGGTGCTTTATAGTAAGTAGAGAGTTTGTTAGTTTCAAACTTTGCTCGTAATGATTTGAAAAATTCCAATTTTTCTTGTAGAAATTCACAAAAATTTAGATTGTCTATGTTTGGAATATCAGTAAAATGTATTTATAGAGAAAAAATTTTTTTGAAATTTAGGGTTTTTAGTTACTCAATTAGAGAGAGTTGTATGTATGGCTATTTTTAATAAATGTCATGCTGTGTTTGTTGGATTTTTAGCCTTTATAATAGTTACTACAGTAGGCTATACCATTAATCAAGGAGATTTTTCAAAACGAGTACCTATTTATTATTGCAAAGACTTTCTGGATTTCACTGAGTGTTGCCCTATGCGAAATGGTTTTGATATGGTTTCGCTAAGAAGGTTAACGAAGAAAAGAAATTCTACTTTTTATTGGAAGCTTTCTATTTGTGTGCTGGTAAATATAGGTTATTATAGTTTTTACAGTCTCTTCTGGTGCTGGATATCAACACCTTTGAGGCTACTAGTACAGGAATTTCATTATCCTTTATTGCAAGCGTGACAGTTTTTGGGCCTATTCTGGAGGAATTTGTTTTCAGAGGTATCCTTCAAGGTGCGGTTTTGAAAATTCTTGGTTGGGGCTTATACTGACTGCCTCTCTCTTCTCTTTCCTGCATGCTCCTTATGATGTTCCTTCATTTATCTATTATCTATTTGGAGGTTTGATGCTGAGCTTTTGCTTTATAAGAAGAGTCAAAATCTATCGGTGCCTATCTTAGTCCATATTTGTTACAATTGTTTATCATTCTTGTAATATCTGTAAGCAACCAATATGATATAATATTAGATAAAAAATAGGAAACGGATACTATTACTCAATATTAAATGATGTCACAATTTGGGATTATGGATACCGAAATTTTTACGAAAGTTGAAGGAGGTTTCGGAGGTTGGGAAGAGTGGCTTTTTCAAAAATTATATGGTTTGGTTGGATAATCATGTGCGTATTCTAATGGTGGCTCTTAATACTTTTCTTGCAACTAATATCAAGTTTAGTCTGATTGGAACAGTTGTAGGAAGATTCGCTGGTTATGGGAAATATGTTCTTGGTTGTCCAGATGATTATCTAGATATCACCAATCATAGAGTTGTTTCTTCCAAAACACTTTTTACAAAAGTTATCAAATTTTAGAAAAATGATTAGATATCATTTAATTGCTAATGGAGTTTAGGTATGGAAAAATATTTGCAACAAAAACGCAAAAGTATTCTTAGTGAGATTGTTTCTAGGTCGGTTGCCTTTGTTTATTTCTACTTATCTATTCCTCTCTCGTCAGTTTTTACATTTTTCCTTAGTTTTTCCAATTTGTTTTTAGTGGTTATCAATATAGCTTCCATTTTGGTTCTTGTTTATCTCCCTAGGAAATGAGAGATGAGAAAGTTTGCAGATGATGAGTTGGTCAAACTTAGAGCTAATCAGCTCAAGTTTATAGGAATGACAGGTTTTATGTCTATTGTAGGTTTATATAGAGGTTTCACAGCAACAGAAACTTATCAGCAACTAATTGCCTATATTGGTG
>BNJU01004729.1_pt1 | contig 26661 bp, 30 predicted proteins | sample 8539281 | NCBI WGS metagenome assembly BNJU01 (sample SAMD00202456, study PRJDB9452) | human saliva metagenome | isolation source: human saliva | place: Japan
TTGAACTGGACTCTCTGCATTCTTGCTGTACTCTTCGTCCTAAACTTTATTATTGGATAATATTATATCTTATATCTTGAAAGAAGAGGGTGTGTCAAAATGTCCACATCCTCTTTTTTATGCACAAAGCCCCGTCTTTCTCAAGCCAGGGCTTTGCTATTTCCTAAAGTTTTTGTACCTTTAGGCATACAAAAAATCTCATTATGACAAAGGTACACTTTCGTTCTTACATACACAAGAAAATGATTCTTTTTTTCCTCAAAGAATCGATAAGGATATCGCAGAAGATGACCCTGTTCGTCTTTTAGACGCCTTGGTGGATAATCTTATGTTGGATAATGTCTACAAGCTTTATAAGCCCAGTGGTCGCAAGCCTTATCATCCACAAATGATGCTCAAGGTGATTCTTTACGCCTACATGAATAATATCTATTCCTGCCGTCGTATAGAGTCGCTCCTCAAACGTGACATTCATTTCATCTATCTGGCAGGATATGAGCAGCCTGATTTTATTACCATCAATCGTTTTTCGTAATCGTGTGAAAAAAAGGAAATCAACAATATCTTCACACAGGTTGTATTAATACTTGCAGCCAAAGGTTTGATAAGTCTTGACGTTGAATATATTGACGGCACAAAGATAGAATCGAAAAGCCAACAAGTATACCTTCGTTTGGAAGAGAACCGTGGAAAAGAACCGCGCCAAGTTGCAGGAACAAATACGCACACTCTTGCTTCAGGTTGATGATGTCATAGCGCAGGACAATGCCGCTAAGACAGAAGGTGTCGAGTTTACTGCAGCTCTGCTCGATGAAATATCCAAGGAATTGAACAAGTCTTTGGAATCAGCCCCTGAGCCTAAGACAAAAAGAAGAGAAGCTGGCTGTTAGAACCAGAAAAAAACAGCTTAAAGAGCTTGAGAATAAACGTAATAAACTCCAGGAGTATGACCAACACCTTGAGATTATGGGAGAGAAACTCCTACAGCAAGACCGACCCAGATGCCACGTTTATGCACATGAAGGAGGATGCTATGCGGAACGGACAGACTAAGCCTGGATATAATCTGCAGATAGCAACTGAGAACCAGTTTATCACCAACTTTGCACTCTATGCTAACCGTACAGACACGCTCACACTTTCTTCTTTCTTGGAGTCTTTCAAATCACGCTATCATCGTTATGCCAAGACTGTCGTAGCCGATTCAGGGTATGGCTCCGAGGAGAACTATCTGTTCATGGACATACATAATATGGAAGCCTATGTGAAGTATAACTACTTCCATAAAGAGCAGCGTCCACGCTACACACCTAACCCATTCAGTCCCGCAAGCCTTTATTATAATAAGGAACAGGATTTTCTACGTCTGCCCTATGGGACAGCATATGAAGCGTATAGGCTTGAAGCGTTCCCCTAACCTCTAATGGATTCGTTACTTACAGCGTACGTTATCAGGCAGAACGCTGTGATGGTTGTCCGTTGAGAGGCTCATGTTTTTAAGGCAAGAGGGAACAGAATTATAGAAGTAAACCACCAACTACAGCACTATAAACAAAAGGCACGGGAACTACTGACCTCGGAAGAAGGCATCAAGCATCGAGGACGAAGATGCATAGAACCTGAAGCTGTTTTTGGACAAACAAAATATAATAAAGCCTATAAGAGGTTTAGGCATTTTGGAAAAGACAAGGTCAATATGGACTTTGCCTTCTTTGCTATAGCCTTTAACATAGGGAAAATGTGTAGAAAAACCAATCTCAAGGAACTAAAAGCCGTTATGGAGGTACTTTTTGTAACCTTCAGATACTCTATACAAGTTTATATAGGCTATTTAAAGCCCAATAAATCATTTTATATGAAATTAGCAGCATAGCTGCAGTAAATAACGAATTATGTCGTAGACAAGGTAAAGGAAGAACAAAAAGAGGATGTATCAATTTTGACACACTCTCTTTTTTCATTCATCCTTGATAAAAAAAACACAACAGAAACTTGCACGAATCAGAGAAAATCACTACTTTTTGCACTCGCTTACGGAAAGTAAGGGCGTTTAGCTCAGCTGGTTTAGAGCATCTGCCTTACAAGCAGAGGGTCGGCGGTTCGAATCCGTCAACGCCCACTACAATGGGTAGTTTCCAGAGTGGCCAAATGGGGCAGACTGTAAATCTGCTGCTTCTAGCTTCGGTGGTTCGAATCCATCACTACCCACAAAGGAGTTGTAATCAGATTGATTACAACTCTTTTGTTTTTATTTATGCCTGCACTTGGCATATTTTTTGTAATTTTGTAGACATAAGATAATATAAACAAGGATTACAAAATGAAGATAAAAGAAACACCAGTCTTATTACTTACAGGCTACTTAGGTAGTGGGAAAACAACATTAGTAAACAAGATTCTCGCTAACAAAAAAGGCATAAAGTTCGCTGTTATTGTCAACGATATTGGCGAAGTGAACATAGATGCAAATCTCATAGAGGCTGGAGGAGTTGTTGACCAGAAAGACGACTCGCTCGTTGCATTGCAAAACGGTTGTATCTGTTGTACTCTGAAGATGGACCTTGTTCAGCAATTAAACGAAATTGTGTCACAGAACAAGTTTGATTATATTGTTATTGAGGCCAGTGGCATTTGTGAACCAGCTCCTATAGCACAAACTATCTGTGCATATCCACAGATGTATCCAGACCTTGCAAAGAATGGCAAAGCTGTACTTGATTCAATTGTAACTGTAGTAGATGCACGCCGAATGTGTGATGAGTTCTCTGAAGGTAATGATCTACTAAAGAAAGACTTACAAGAAGATGATATAGAAAACCTACTCATACAGCAAATTGAGTTCTGTAACATCATCTTATTAAACAAAGTTGATGATGTTACTACAGAAGAGAAAAATATGGTACGCAGTATTATACGTTCTCTTCAGCCTAAGGCCGAGATCATAGAATGCAACTATGGTGATGTTGATTTGGATAAAATTATCAATACTGGCTCCTTTAACTTTGATGAAGTTGCCACATCTGCATCATGGATTGCCGAAATTGAAGGGCATCATGAGGACGAAGAAGAAGATGAGGAGGACGAACATCATGGGCATGAAGAAGACGAGCACCATCACGGACATCATCACCACCATCATCATCATGGATTGGAAAATGAAGAAAGTGGTGAAGCATTAGAATACAATATACAGACTTTCGTTTATTATGCACGTAAACCATTTGACATAAACTTCTTCGATGACTTTGTTGCGCGCCAATGGCCAAAACAAATAATTCGTTGTAAAGGACTGTGTTACTTCAAGAATGAAAAGGACATCTGTTATGTCTTCGAGCAGGCTGGTAAGCAAGTAAGTCTTCGCAATGCAGGGCAATGGTATGCAACAATGCCTCAGTTCCAACTTCGAGAATTCTTAGAGAATAATCCAAAGGTAAAGGCAGATTGGGAAGAGCCTTATGGTGATCGTATGCAAAAATTAGTCTTTATCGGGCAAGATCTTGATAAAGAAGCTATAACCAAGGCACTTGATAAGTGTCTGACGGAGTTTTAAACAGACTGAAGAATAATAAAAGCGGGTACTGTCTTTAATAATACAGTGCCCGCTTTCTCATTATCTACAGTATCATGATACATGTCCAAACAATGTTTCTACGATGATGATGTAAAGAAAATACAGAGAATGCTGACTAAGAGATACTCTTTCACATTGTAGAAGGGCATCTTTTGATCAATAAAAGGGCATCTTTTAAGACTCAAAAGGGCATCTTTTGCAATACAAAAGATGCCCTTTTATTTTACCAACCACAATATATTGATTAACAATATATTACAGACCTACAAATTCACATTAACCTCTCATTATGTAACAGAAAGAAGAACAGTAACCGTAAGATATTTCAGGGAAAGAGAATGGTTTAAACTGTCACCATCCCAACTATATCTTATGCCTGTGGATGGTCTATCTTCTAATACAGTCTAACTTCGTCTCCGATACGCAATCCACGCTCAGCTATCTTCTCATTCTTTTCTACAAGACTCTTCAAACGGATACCATACTTCTGCGCAATATCATAGAGACTCTCTGACCTACGCACATAATACAGACGATCCTTGAAGTTCTTCGGAGCTTTTTTACGCTTTTTCTTCAACCAAATAAATTCTCCTGGAACGAGTCTGTCATGCTTGTCACGTTCATTATACTTCGCTAGCTTTCTATAACTGAGATCCAATTCCTTTCCAAGTGACTTAAATGTATCACCATTTCTCACAATAATATAATAATTATCATTATATTTATGAATTGTATGTAGCCCATTAGCGGTAGTTACATTTGGTGCTGATTTATCTAAGACTACAGAGGAATTCTCGCCACTGTGATGAACCATGAACCGATCATAATCCTTAGCTTTGTCATATTGATAAAGCTGATAAGTCTCAATAATATTGATAAGGCTTTGTGCATAAACAGGGTTAGTTGCATAGCCAGCACGCTTCAGTCCATATGCCCAACCTCGGTAATCGCTTCTATTTAAGCTAAAAAGACTTTGATAACGAGGTCTGTCTCGAAGGAATCTACAGTGATCTTCAAAGCTTTCCAAAGCATTACCATAAGCACGAAAACACTCTCCCAGTTCATCATCATCATGTGTAATCGTACGACCAGTCCACCCATGACACTTTATACCGAAGTGATTATTGCCCAATAAGACAAGACGTCCACGCCCTGCATTACTTTCTAAAAGTCCCTGAGCCAATGTAATACTGGCAGGAACTCCATATTTGAGCATCCCTTCAATTGCCATATCTTTATATTGATTGATATACGTCTGATACACTTGATTCCACTTCAGGGGTGTACCAGCTGTAGCTGCTAACATATACAAAAATGAAAGTAACAGAAAAATATATCGCTTCATAAAAAGGATTTTAAATTTATACAGATGCAAAAATACACGATTTTTGATAGATTTCAAAACTAATTCTCTTAAATTCTCACAAACATATCAAAACTTATGCGTAACTTTGTAGTAGATAAACAATGAAGACTATCATAACACTTGGCTCAAATTGCCAGCAGGAGCAAAACATTCATAAAGCGCAAATACGCCTCAGACAAATATTTCCGGGCATAAATTTCACTAAAGAAGAATGGACGGAACCTATCGGTATTGTATCTGATAGATTCCTCAACTGTATGGGGTCATTTGAGACATCGTATCCTCTCGAGTACATCCAAACATGCTTAAAAGAGATTGAAATAGAGCTAGGAGACTCCCACGAGAACCATCAGCAAGGGATAGTCCTAATCGACTTAGACCTCATCTGTTATGGAGATAAGAAATTCAAGGAGATTATATGGCAGAAATGAAGATAACAAATATAAGAAGAAAAGTAGCGACTCTACTTCTCCTCTTCATATCATGCACACTGACAATAGCCCAAAGTAACCCTGATTCTGAGGAGTTAGGCAAAGCCTTGGAATATTTCACTGCTGCAAAATACCATGAAGCACTGCTCATCTTCCAGCGACTTGACAAAACATATAAACTCAACAATCGCTTTAAAGCTTATATCGGGTTGTGTTATTACAATGAGTGGGACTATGAGACTGCAGCAAAATACTTAGATAAAGCCATCCCACAATTAGAAGCTTTCGCTCCTCGTGAGCGTTCGGTTTATTATTATGCAGCAGGAGAAAGCCACTTCAATCTAAAACAATACAAGGAGGCTATACCTTATTATAATAAGACACTTACGGTATGTTACGATCGTGAGAAGCCTAATGTATATTATCGTTTAGGGTTATGTTATATGTTTATGCAAGACTGGAAACATGCTTTCTTACAATATGAGAAGTCACAAGAGGCGTATAAAGTATATAAAAATGATGAAAACACACAAAGTAGATTGGCTCAAATAGAGAGAATGGCAGAAGCATGTTGGACTAAATTCGCAGCATCATTACCAAAAGATACAATTAATTTAGAAAAAATTAGGGCGAATCTTAAGGCAAAACAGCTGCCAATCAAGATTTCGATATACACTGATAGTACATCGACAGATGATAATATTATAATTCCATCTAAGCCAAATTTACCTATTTCACCTATCAATCTTGACAAACTTTTTATGAATAAACTTGAAGTAAAAGACGAAAATTAATGACTTTTTCTAATATTTTCTTGCGTTCATTCAATTTATTTTCGTACTTTTGCATCAGATAATAAAGTTTAAACGTAGGAAACGGCAAGCAACTTTAAACACAAATATCGCCGTAAAGATTGACAAACCAAGTCGGAATTCATTACACGCAGGATATTACCCAATTGTTAGACGGATACAACATAGAAGACAGATTATAGACAATATAAAGATATATCGATAATCTAGTATCTATGGGGAGACACGCTAAGGGCTGGCACCGCGGAAGATGGAATCCACGACGTCAGCCCTACTTATTGGTAAATTCTTTAAATCTACTTTAGTGCTCTTTTATGCAACTTAAAGAACTTGCGCATAAATAGTATATATATAATAGATAATATTATAATCTGGAACAAAAGTGTAAGATAACCTGGATACATAATATACCAAATGCAACACAATAATTGTACCACCATATACACAAGGGAAACTATTACATGGGGTATCTTCAACTCATTTGCCATAATTTGAAACAAATGCTTTCGATGAGGTTGAGAAATATTCTCATGCAACATTATACGATGTAAAATAGTTAGACAGCCGTCAACACCATAAACAACGAGGAAAGACAGCCAAGAGAGGTCCCCCGTATTTATAACTATATACCCAAGTGTAAACAAGATTATAAAGGCTATAGAAACAGATCCAACATCTCCGGCAAAGCACTTGGCCCTACTACGGAAATTAAAGAAACAAAATACAAGGGCAGCCGATAAAACTATCTTTAACAAAGATACAATGGTTTCAACTTCTGATGACTGACCCAACAAAGTTTCTCTATCTAAAATGAAAAGTATAGCTGAAAGGACTATTAATGAATATCCACCTGTTATTCCATTGATACCATCCATGAAATTAAAAACATTCATAGCTCCCGTACAAATCACCAAGCCCAAAACAAGAATAAGGACTATAGTAAAGAATCCACTACTGTTTATATCTATTATACTATTATTCCCAAGAATTAACTGGAATAATAGCAGTAACATTCCTATAAACTGCAATGGTAAACGTAATCGTGCACTTAAAGAATGTATATCATCGACAAAACTAAGTATAGAGACCATACTAAGTCCTGTAAAGAAAAGCCAATACTCTCTTCCATAAAATATGAACCAAATTAAGGCACCAATATAAAAGATTATACCGCCCCTCTAAGAGTAATAAACTTTGAAGAACCACGTTCTGATGGCTTATCTATAATATTAAAGTAATCAGCAACCTTAAAAATATAAAACTTCAAGAATGAAAAAGCGAAAGAAATATAATTGCTATCTGCAACATAGTTTATTTATTTTAATATATCTTGTTCTGTTATAGGAGTATACGGTCCATCCTTTGTTTCGAAAATTATAGTACCAGACTCTAACACTTCCATAGAATGCCATATCCCAGCAGGAATATGAACACCAAAACACCCATGAGATTGGTCGAGAACTTCCTCTTCAACAATTACTTTCTCTTCATTATAGAAAAATATCTTAAGCTTTCCACGCAGTAGTATATAAGTCTCTGCTGTATGTTTATGACGATGGATAGGGACAAAGGTCCCTGGTTCCAAAGCATTCAACATACGTTGACATGGAGCCTCTAAAGTTTCATGAAAATTATGATTCATCCGCAAGCGTTCTGACGACTTTGCTGCTGCACTTACAGTATCTAACAAATTCTTATCTATGATTTCCATTTGCTATTTTCCTTAAAACTATGTATCGTATAAGAAAGACCTTCACAAGCAGGAACAGGCATTCTATCTATCTTTAACGCATTCTTAATCTTGCTATTATCAACAATATAGTTCTCTGTAAGCTTAGCCAAACGTTCCGTGGTTAGAGGTAAATGCAATTTGTCACCAATCTTAGCTAAAGATGACATCGCAGAGCGCCCAAATTTCCATATTCGAGTCTGACGGCCTAAGTTTTCACAAATAATACTAATCAACTCATTTGTAGACAGCGCTTCATCATCAGCCAAATTATAAGTCCCACTCTTTACATCAAAAGCCAAAAGCTGCCCCACGACAAAACAAACATTGCTTATAGAACAGAAAGAACGCTTATTCTCAAAGGCTCCTAATGGCCAAGGTAATCCTACATTTACGACTTTATAAAGTAAGTTCAGATTACCTTTATTACCGGGACCATGCATCATACAAGGACGCAAAATATACACATGACGAGAACCCTTTTGATTCAAATCCAAATTACTCCATTCCTCATTTATTTTCTTCTCTGCCTCAGCCTTACTTTCTCCATAAGGACCTTTAGGCGTCATCGGCATGTCCTCATTCAAGACTTCACCATTTACTTGGTCTGCTGCAGCCTTAACAGAAGAGAAGAATATGAACTTTTTTATATTTGGATGATTGATGAAGTAATTAAAGACCTTCATTGTCAAATCAACATTAACTTTGAAATAAACACCAGCCTCGGTCTGATTCTTCGTATCATGTGCTTTACCAGCAAGATGAATTATAGCATCTACATCTGGTAATTTATTTTCTTCAAGATCTTTCCATAAATAATCTCCTGACCGACCAAGTCCGTAGACAACATGTCCTTTCTCTTTCAAATAAGGTATAAGATTTTGTCCAACAAAGCCATGATAGCCAGTAATAAGTATTTTCATTTCAATATAATTTTTCTATTTCTTTCCAAACAATATGATTCTCAAAGTTATCACGAACCCACTTGCGTGCCTTTACTCCATCTATACTTGTTTCTCCATTGTGAATACGACGAATAGCTGCAGCCAACTGGTCAACATCATGTCCTACAAACAATCCTGTCTCATTTTCAAGTATAGAATCACAGCATCCTGTTGCATGAGTTGTAATAACAGGAACCCTCATTGACTGAGCCTCCAAAACGCCTGTAGGAAATCCCTCTCGATACGATGCGAGGACATAGACATTCATCATTGCGTAAAAATACTCCATGTCACAATTCTGAAAGTCAGTCCATATAATCTGAGTCTCTTTCTTTATATCTTCTTGAACATCATCAGGAAGCGCATCTCGAACTTCAAACATTCCAACAAGAAGAAGTTTGTAATGAGGATTGTCTTTCTTTACCTTGCGAAAAGCTCTTACCAATTCTATTATTCCTTTGTCTTTCACTAAACGACCGGAATACCCTATCACCCAATCGTTAGTATCAATGCCCCACTTTCTTCTCATAGAAGATAACTTAGCTGTATCAATATTATCTGGATTAAACTTCCCTTCGGTATCAATACCACAGCACGTCCCTTTATGAAGAATTAATTGTTTAGTAGCTGGTGCTAAATGGTCCTCTACAGAGTGTTGTAATACAGAAGGAGACACACATACTATCTTGGTCGCACAAAGGGATGCCAATCGATCTACACTCATAAGGATAAAACGTTTTAGCCCACGTGAAGTTTGATAGACAAGCCCATGACGAAAATAAATACGATTCGGCACCCTCATTAACCATCCGGCTATCATCGACAACAAACCACCTTTAGGCGTGTGTCCAACAACAATCCCTATTTCCTTTTCTTTGATATACCGACAAATACCAACAATAGTCTTAAAATCTTGAAAAATATTAATAGATCTCAAAACAGGCATTACACGATAATCAAAATCATTATCCTTGGCATAAGCTTCCAAATATTCTGACGCAGAACACACAACGTGGAAACGATATCCCTTCTCTTTAAAGTACTTAAATTGCCCTCCTATAAAATAAGGAAGTACAAAGTAAATATTTACAACATGGAGTATGTTTTTTTATTATTGTATTTCATAATAATATAAAAACGTAAAAATAAGAAATGGCATTTACCTATAGTTTTTTTCACACAAAGATATTAGACCACTATGTAAAATCAAACTACAATTCTACTATTAAGAATGAGCTAAACATATTTCATGTTTTAGAACTTAACACGTTCAAAATCCACATTTCCAATTCTTGCAGCATACTCAGGGAATGCACTCTTCCACATTCCTTCATGCCATAAGCTATACACCTTTTGTGCACCACTGACTAAATAATAATCAGTGAACATTTTGATATTCTCAGAATCATCTGTTTCTCCAGCAGTATCTATATGCTTTATTGTTCCAGGTACGATATACACATCAAGCTTTACTTTTTTTATCTTTTCAATAAAGACCATAGAGTCCGAAGCGATAAGAATCCTTGTGTTAGGATGCTGTTCAGATATCTTCTTTACAGCATTGATAGCTGCCTCTACCAATGCACTCTTTTGATTCTCAGAACCTAACTCTGGGTTGATAGCTGTTTCCGTCTTATCACCCAAAAGGTTCATAAAACGTGTATGAATTGCGATATAGTTAGCTCCAATCTCTGACTGATATAGGTCCAAATAGCGTTGAAGATAAGTTGTTGGACGGAATAACTCTCTATACAACTCGCCCCACTGGTAATTCGTGCCAAAATAAGCATTCACCTTATCTAATGAGTTATAGCCATAATAGAAATGTGTTTCGGATGAACGTTTCTTATATAAACGAGAAGGGTCTACAATCTCTCCATAGGCTATAACATTATTATATGAAAGAAAACCAAAATTCATTTGGCTCTCATCAATTAGCCAATCGTACTCGTTTGGCTCAAGATACTTACTTAATACAAACGGATAACTCCAGTTCAATTTAAATGGCTTTCCCAAAGCTTTAGATATAGTATAAATGGTTATCAGACCTTTCAGTCTATCAAACATTCCACCATGTGGAATTCTGCCATCTACCATAAAAATATATGGATAACTATTACCCGTTGTATACAAAGAGAAACCTTTCTCCTTCATTATCTTAAACGTCATCAGAGGTTCGCGATAACAGCAATCTATAAGCTTAACTAAACTATTTCTACCTATCATAAATTAAGACTTTTTCTTCATGTCCAAACTATTAATATACTAAATGTTGTGCAGCGATAGTATCAAAACATGAAGTAAAAACTATAAAGAAAAAAATATACTAACTCTTTTTTTACGACACTACAGTTTCATATACAGAGTTATACCCATTAACCGTTTTTGAGATATCAAACTCCAAAGCTCTATTATAACAGCGTTCAGCTATTTCATTATAATAAGCTTCATCACTTGCTAAACGATTAATTTCTTCAGCCAATGCCTTTGCATCCTCATATGGGAAAAGTAAACCATATCCCTTAGTAACTTCTTTCAAACCATTAACATCAGATGCTATAAATGGCTTATGTGCACTCATTCCCTCTACATTACTAAGACTCAATCCTTCCCAATGAGAAGACATCACGATAACATCCGCAGCTCTAAGGACATTTGGGATATCAGTACGTAAGCCTAAAAATCTAACTCGGTCATTGACACCTAAAGACAAAGCTAATTGTTTTACTTCTTCCATCCGTTCACCTATACCAGCAAACCAAACTTCATATTTTTCTTTATCTAATAAGGTTAAAGCCCTAATAATTGTATCTTGGTTCTTTTGCTTTCGGAATCCAGCCACCATCAAGATAGACTTACGACTTTCTTTTAAATCTAACAACTCTTTACATGGTTCAGCTTCTGATATTGTATTGACATCAATTCCATTATTTATTGTGGTAATTGACTTGTACTTATTTGATGATTTGACAAGCCATTCTCCCCCCATATATTCTCTTAGTTTGTCTTCTGCAATCTTACTAATACATATTACATGATTATACCTACCATACATCCAACTTTCTATCGGGCGGTACCACATCCAATTTCGTTTCCGATTAGAAGTATTATGTTCCGTAGAAACAAGATTCGTATGACTAAACAAACTGGCGATTGCAACAAATAGCTGTGGTGATGAATTATGCGTATGAACAATATCATAATTCTTCATTATCTTTATTAGCTTTAATATATAGAGCGGATTATAAACCCCATGTCCTAACGCATATATCTTTGTCTGCGGACCCTCTTTCCTTAATCTCTGAGTCAATGGTGTTTCTTTTCCATTAAAGATACATAGATCCACTGTATTCTCTAAAGCCTGCAACCTTGGTATCAAATTAACTACCAACGTTTCTGCCCCACCCATCTCTAAAGAAGTAATGACTTGTAATATCCTCATTATCCTATTTCTTTTATTCTATAATGCCAGATAATCTTCAAAAGTATTCCACAAATACCACAGAAAGTTTAAAACGTGTTTGCTGTCACTTTTAACATTTCATCATAGAGAGTTGAGCTTCAACAGATTATGCTTTATTTTCAAGTGACAAGAATGACAGCAAAACCGAAAAAATTACGCAATAGCAATGATATCTCTGCTCCAGAAAAGCCACATTATCATATAGAATTTTCAGTGTTAGTATGCTTGGAACCAAATATATGACTTACATTCCAGTTTAACACATATATACAGGTATGTTATGAATTATAGAATCTTCATAACTATCTTTTATTTACACGTATATCATTCAAATGCATCAACCATCCTAAAGGCGCAACAGCATTCCATAGTCCAGACAACTTCGGATAACTACCACTTCCATTATAACACAAACGAAATCTCCAATAGTTAATAGCTGCCTTGATTTTATCCTTAAACGGAATATCGAGTTGATTTAATTCTGCATAACATATCATAGAGGCAATAGGACTATTCATTCTGATTCGTACAATCTTAGATGTTAATCCGTCATCAAGATAATCTCGATAATAAACAACTTCATTAAAATAGCGAAGCTTATATTTTGTAGCAATCCTATTCCATACTAAGGCTTCTGGACAAAATTTCTCGTTTTCTATCTCTGGGAAAAGAAACTCCCGTAAAACATCTGTCTTAAAAACCTCACAAACATCCCCAACAAAACCATATTTATAGCGCATCTCTATTGAACTGAGATTCATCGAAGAACTAATCTTCCTATCTCCTATAATTGTTCCGTCATGATGAGCCATCAAACCGCAAACGCCAGCAATAGATTCTTCATCTTTTATTTTCAAATATTGCTTATTTATCAAAGACAGAGAATCATTGGGTAGGCTGTCATCACTATCAACAATTAAGATAATATCGCCTTTTGCCTCCTTAACTCCTCTATTTATAGCAGTATGTTTCCCACCGTTTGTCTTTTTTATATAGTTTATGTGTATCTTATTTTCACGTATCAACTTTTCAAAAAGAGCAGATGTAGAGTCTGTTGAACCATCGTCTATGACAATCCACTCAAAATCAGTACAACATTGCTCAACCAGGCTTTTATACAAGACATCTAATAAAGAAGCTCTATTGTAAGTTGGGGTAAGTACAGTAATCATTTCCTATAAAATTTATCGATCGCATAGTTCTGATCGTATTCATACTTATCATAGACTGGGTCATAATCGCGCACTCCATTTGTAAGAAAAGTTTTATATGGCGATAACATATAATCCCATTGTACTAAAATTCGTATAAAGAGTACGAGACTTATCACTGCTATTATAGTCTTAGTACTTTTGGTAATACTCAATCTATAGTTCAAATTAGAGAAAGTTGCTATTACTCCTATTAAATAGTACCAACCTAAACGGCCACCATTAAAGGGATTTAACGAAAAGTAAAAAGTATTGCACAGAAAGCAAGTAGTGCATTCTGCATAACTAAATCTTTTTTTGAATTTGATAGAAAAGAATAATTTTTTTCAATAAAAGATATAAGAAAAACACATGCCTCTATAATATATTCAAACTTAAACCCAATTTCTTTTTTTCTATATAAGAATCTGAACGAACTTGCATATCAGCAACATCTCCATAAACTCTAAACAAGGCAGATGGTCCACCTGTCAGACCTATTATCAAACATATAAACATGAAAATAATTATATTCTTTTTATTGTATTTTTCTTATAGGCATAAAAATACAATGGTAATAAAAATTATTGCCGAATTATGAAAGGATGCAGCCAAAAAGAACGCATACAATAAATTTATATAGACTTCTTTTTATATACATAACGAAAAACTTAACCAGGCTATTCCAACACCCATCATTTGTCTTAGATAAGTGAAAGTAAAGAAGAACGTTAGTCCCATAAAGAGCATCAATGCTAACAAATAATTGCGACAATAATCTCTTATGGAAAAAAATAAAATAATATATAAATAACTAATGTATAAATTAGAATAAAAAAATATCGATTACCTGTAATATACGAAATTAACATGTTACTCCCAGTGTATCCATATTCTAATGAATACATTTTAGAGATTATAGTATCTTGGTATTTACCTCCTCCTTTCATGACATCTGCTAAATCATCAAATAACTCACCATATATATACCTATCATACCCTCCTAACATGTCTGATAGACCAACAAATAAAAGCAAGTCCAAGGAAAGTAAAAAAAATAACACCCATTTAGAATTATGAGTATGTTTCTCCGTATAATAAGTTACAAATAATGCTAACGAAAAGAATTAAAAAAATATAATAACATTTACTATTGATTTTATATGAATAAATTTATTAAGAGGAAAAAGCCATATTTTTGAGGAGTATAATGGTAATATTTAAATTTTTAAGATATAAACCATCACCAAATATAAATCTAACTTTCCCTAAGGTCGTAATAGGCGATATAAACGTATAAGCAATATATATATATATTCATGATTTACAACTCTTAAAAAAAGATCTAATTTCTTACGTCCTGTTTTTCCTGCAGGATAAATACCTTTCCCTCTAAAAATCCCGATGTCTCTCTTTATTTCACGCATAGAATAATCTAAAGGAAAAAGACTATATAAGAAACCAGCTACAGAGGTATTCATCCATGCCTCATATACCTCAACATACGGTTCGTTTCGTATTTCATTAATAAAAAGCTTGAAATTACAAATTGTTTCCAAAGAATCTGCAACTAACTTTTTTTTATGTTCAACACCTATCCCTCGCATAACAGATTGCTTATTGTCATCACAATAAACATAAACCTTCAAAGGGATTTGTTTAACATAAGCCAACAAAGGATATACATGCATTAAGAAAAACCAATCTTCCTGAGAACACCTCTTAGACTCAAAGCGTATACTCGCTTCTTCTATAATTTTTCTTTTAATTATTTTTGACCACAAATACCCATTAATCAAATGCTCTTTAATATAATCGATTCCTGTTCCCTCAAATGATCTCAGTTGAACATCATTGTACGACACACTAAGTAAATCTAGTTCACCAGAAAGCTCTGCTAATATAGAAGTAAGACACCCATCAATTATATAGTCGTCTGAATCAACAAACCATATATATTCTCCTTGAGCTTTATCTAATAAGAAATTACGTGCAGCCCCAACGCCTTCATTTTTTTTAGAGAACACTTTTATGTTATTCCATTTTGCAGAGAATCTTTTAGCATATTGAAGAGTATTATCAGTAGAACCATCATCAACGATAATTATTTCTACATCTTCAGTATCTTGTACTAAAATGGAATTTAGACACCGAGACAACCATTGCTCTACATTATAAGCAGGTATCAAAATTGACAACTTTTCCATATTTAATCAGAACTCAAAAATCCTATTATAAAGATTAACTAGATTGAAAATTATTCTTCATTAATATATATTCTGTAAATAAATGCATTCAAAAAAGCCGCATTAATTATTAAGGCCGAGACGATAACGAAGAAAGCTCTTTAACATTATTAAGAAAGCAAAAAACCTTAGCAAAGAATTTACATGAGTATGCGTCAGAAGCCATTGTTGGAGGTTAAGCTGATATTTATACTTCTTTATATCATTAACAAGCCGTATAAGGTAGGGATGATTCCAACCTACTATGGTTTCAGGATTGTTATAAGCAATGCTTACAATACCATTTAATCTGCTGGACAAAATTTCAGACATAAAATTGTTTATAACAGCAGAGGGGGATAGATTGTTCCCTTACCTTGTCAAAAGTTTCTTCATGCTCTAATGAAGCACGCTTCGTGTGAGATACACTAGCTGTATTACGTCGGAAATTATACACCTTCTTAAAACATATATGTGGTGCACGTTTAATCTTGAACATTAAACGAATATTCATTATCATATCTTCTTCTCCGTCTATTTCCCGAGGGAAATCAAAAATATCATCTGTCAATAATGACCGACGATATAGTTTCGCCCAAGGTGTCGGAGGGAGGAGCTTTGCTGTAATCATATTACGACGACAATCATCAAGTGACAATTCTCTACGATAATTAGGAGTATCTGGAAAACCAATTACAATATCTGTGTCCTCTGTAAGACAATATAAATTTTCTAAGGCATCCTGTGGTAAAGAATCATCATTATCACAGAAATTAATCCACGTGCCATTAGCTTCACGAACTCCACGTCTTCGAGTAGCGTTTATACCTTCATTTTGTTTATGTATAACTCGTACCCTTTGGTCTTTCTTTGCATAATCATCGCATATATGAGCAGAGCCATCTTTACTGCCATCATCAACTAATATTAACTCAAAGTCTGTAAAACTTTGATTAAGAATACTATCTATGCATTCATGGAGATAACGTTCTCCATTATATACAGGAACAATAACAGATATTTGTGGATTCATTTTTTATTATATTTATTCCATTCACGATTCCATCTTCTCCAAACGAGGCGTCCCGGTTCCTTATGTGAGATGACTTTTGCTGGATTCCCTGCAACAGTTGTTCCAGCTTCAACGTCTTTTACAATGACAGATCCTGCACCAATTGTTACTCCATCTCCTATTTTCACATCCTCGACTATACAAACAGATGGACCGATATAAACATTATTACCAATTTGAGCTGCATGAAAAAGAGAACTCCCAATAGTTGTATACTGATAGATATCTACATTATCTCCAATTATAGCCGATGCATTGATAACAACAGGACCTCCATGAGCTATATTTAATCCATATCCAATCTTTGTACTCCTTTGAATAGAAATACGAAGATTCGAACCAATTATCCTATAGAATATACGACTAACTCCACTTAGTAGAATATTATCACAATTAGAAAGCCTAAACCAAAAGAGGTATCTAAACCCTTCTTCCATAATCGTTGTAAATAACATTCTAAGAATATTTACATTTCTGTTTCCACGCACTCTATAATAGTCACTTCTTATATAATCCAAACACTCTTTATACCTCATGATGATACTTTTTAGAGATTACATTTTTTTCAAATAACTTATTCCAGGTATATAGTCTAATCTTATCTATTAAGACACACAATATAAACATTCCGAATACAAGAGTTATCGAAACAAGCCAAAAAGAAAGGTAAGGGATATTCCGAATGAATTATTTGGAATACTTCATTATATAATTTGTGCATATCAAATTGCATGTGTATAATAAAAAGCGGCAAAAGCAAGAAATAGCACACCAATTAATAAACTTATTATGGAAAGAAAACTTTGTAAAAATGAGAAAGAAGAAAACAGCTCCAATCATAGTAGTAGGTGCAATATAATTGCCAAACTTTTCTACTATCAAAGTTTCTTGATGATACTTTTTGTAGGAAAAGAACAGAGACAACAGCTACTATAACAGAACAGATGTAAATTACAAAATCTATTTTTTTGCTAAATTGTGTCCATTTGGGTTTATAGAGTCTCATATATCTTCCTAAAAGGTATATTCCTATGAACGACATAGTATGAAATCCCTTAGAAAATATTGGGTCAACTTTTAATGTAAAATAAGCATACAACGCAAACACATAGAACGATAATAATAGAAATTTAAATTGAGAGCGTGTTGCTATTTCTACATAAGAATTTAACACTGGCGAAAGAATAACTAACAGTATATAAGCCCATACAAACCAATAAGTACTAAATATACCAAAAGTACAATGCCATAAACCACCCATAGTAAAATGAGCGTGTCCAGATAAAATACAAATAACAAATGCGAATAATGCTAGAAAAATCGTTTGATATAGTAGCTTAACAATTCCTTTTATTGTGAAATGTATCCCAAACCATCCTGAAATCAATACAAATAAATCAACACATATCATGGTTATCCATTGAACTATTACAGACATCAATGAATCAGACTGAGAATAATACTTTCCAGATAATGCATAAGTAACATGTATCAACATCACAAAAATCATTGAAAGGATTCTCAACAATTCAATATTCGAAAGTCTCTTTTTCATTTTTTTTGTTTACAACTAAATACACATACAGGTATATTTTACAACATTTCATATCCTTCTTTTCTTAATTTTTGTATAAAAAAAGGCATTCTACTTTCCCATGGCGCATATTTTTGCGCAACCTTATAGTTTTTGTCAACTAACGACTGAAAGTTCTCTATACAAAACAGGATTTCTTCTAATTGTTCTTGTGCACGTTCCCAATCAACTTCAATAACAGGATTATAACCTATAAGATTTATCAATTCATTCGGGGCGCGACCTATTATTACACAACCTGATAACATAGCCTCCCAATATCTAATGGTAAGAGTCTCAATATTACCCGCCCTACCTGGATTGGTGTCACATTGCGGAAAGCAGACCATTATTTTACTCTTAGACATTATGTCATATAACTCATCATTGGTATAAACAATTTTTTATCATTTAGTGTCCCATTTTTTTATTTAAATTACTGGGCTTAGCAACCATTATTTCATTCTCTTGGTCTACTAATTCTATAATTCTATGATATTTTTTTCAAACCGCCTCCCCATCTCAAATATATCATACTTTCGTTCTTTTTAATTGGAGATCATTTTTATATTTTTTTAGAGTTTATACCTTCAGGTATCCAATGTGCATGGATATCTGTGTTACGATTAATCATATCTTCGACTTGATGACTTGTCGTAAAAATAGTTTTCACATCTAACACATAAAAACTTCTATACATTCTTTCCCAAGTAGAAGGCCATACGTCCCATAACATCGGTACAATTTCATATTTTTCCATAGTAGGGAAAGGCATTATCTAACAGCGTAACGCCATTTGCCGTAACGATTAAGGCTTCTTTTTCTTTTAAAGGCATGAGGTAAACTGCAATGTACTAAACGATATAAGAAAAATAATATTATTTTCAAGACAGCTCTTATATGCCAAGAATATGATGGAAATAAATCTGTTTTTTTCAAAGCCTACTTCACTGCATGCGTCAACGAAATCATGCATAAAAAAATTGGAACTCATACTTCTTCCTCTTCCTATCTTTTTATATAAATTTTTTTCATGAAAACGCTAATATTATTTTTAAAAATGAATAAAATACTTGTTGTCTTCCATGAAAGTGTTCTTCCTTTTTAGAGGATACAAGCCCCTACGTATACATTCTTTTTTTAAAATCTTTCTTGGACAACACCGAATCTTTTTTTGAAAATAGCCAACAATAAAGAGATCAACGTAGAGTTACTGGCTTTTCTTTAAGTAATTACTAATCTCTTTTTTACTCGTTGATCCGAACTTAACTTATTAAGATAATAAGCCTGGCTAATTTCACTCATCTGTAATATCCTTAGTTTTTTTGGGGATCTACACTTCGATCAGTAGAAGCTGTATTCCAACAATAATAATATGCATGTATATTAGAAAAAAAGAGACTTTTGAAGCAAAAAGTATAAACTTGATAAGAGAAAAAAAGACATCTTCATGTTTCATGTCAGTTGGGAAAAAAATACCATTTTGTAAAATGAAATCTTTTTATAGAGAAGAACAGGCAGAGCCAATGTTTACATTATTTTTGCAACAATAACTCTTCTCCAGAATATATCTTTTTAAAAATCATAATAATATAAATAGCTTTCTTTTTACATTACCAGTAGGTAATTCTACCTCCATGAGAAAAATTCACGACTTCACAAGAAGTGTTTTCTGCAACATTCAATATTCTACTTACAGTATTTGATAATAGAAAATCGTCAGAATCAAGGAATAATATATATTTCCCTAATGCCTGCTTAAGCCCAAAAATTCCGAGCAGCCCCTTGCCCTAAATTCTTTTTGTGTATAAAGTCTAATATTAGTCTTTGATTTAAGATATCCATTAACAACCTCCAGTGATCTATCAGTTGAGCCATCATTAATTACTATTATTTCAAATGCACTTTCAGCCAGTCCTTGCATATAACAACTTTCAAGGCATCTAACTATATAGTGCTCTGCATTATATAAAGGGATAATGATAGAAAGTAACATAACTCTTATTTATTTTTATTATTAGCTAACATGCCTTTTCTATCAAAAAAATCGTTTTTATAAAAAGTGATTTTTGGCTTTAACAGACATGATAGTAAATCCATCAAGAAAATCTAATTGTTCGTCCCTTATGAGATTAAAAAAAATACTATGGACACTAACAATTAAAAATAAAAAAATAAATTTCATATACACACAAAATAAATATATTTTTATTTATTGATCCTATTTATAATATTTAACAAAACAGGGTCTAATATCTTAAATATACCTAACTGAATAATTAGGAATATTATTTTTTCTCTAATCTTCAAATAAGATATTGCTTTGAAATCGATAAAAGTATCATTCTTTGCATATCTCCATCTTCGAAGTCTCTCTTCCTTTGACACTCTTGTATCTGCAAAATAACCTTTTAATAAATAATGTACTACACGATTCGCCATTCGTCCTTTTTATTTTTTCCGATATAATTTTTTTATCTTTTATAGACCAATTTTTCTAATATTTTTTTATAAATATTTTCCATCAGCCCAATGTAATCATATTCTGCAATGTAATTATGATTTGAGCCCAAAGAATTAGTATTATCAATAAAGTAATAACCTTGGAAATTTATTTTTCTTTATAGAATTAGCATATAGCATATATTCATAAGAAAACAACTCATCTTCACTTTGAATATTGCGAAATCTAATTTGGAACTTTTTTATTACAGAACTCTTGTAAAGTTGATTCCAAACAGTAGCCATATTATTAGTATCAATTTTTGGAAAAATTATTCCACCATTCTCCTCTTTAATGCATAAAAGCGTTTTGTTCCTATCCAATGGTGCTCTCTTACATAAAGGAATATCATTACGTTCTCCACCTATAGGAAATGATTGTAGTAAATCAAACTCGCCAATTTCTGTTACCATAGTATCAAGATAATCTGGGTACACAAAATCATCATGATCTACAAACCATATAAGTTCTCCTTTTGCTCGATCTATTCCAACATTTCTCGCATCACTCACACCTCCATTTTTTTTATGAATAACACTGATTCTTTTATCTCTTAAAGCTAAATCATCACACAAACACCCGGAAGTGTCAGTGCTCCCATCATCTACTAAGATTATTTCAAAATCTTGATAGGTCTGATTAAATAAAGAATTTATAGTCGTTCCAAGATACTTCTCAGAATTATAAACAGGAATAATTATTGAAACTAATGGCATAAGCTATCTTTAATTGTTATATTTATATTTCCAAAACAACAAACTTGTTTAACTTCATTTATTAAGTCCATTCATAAATAATCTTACTCTCGAGAAACACCTTCGTATTACCATTAAAAATACTAGCCACCATATAGTATTTTTAGACTGAACTTAACCAACCTTTTCATTTTTGATTACGAGCATCTATCTTATCTAAATATGAAAATTCTTGCAAAAAAATCGTTTTTTTGTTAAAAAAACATTATAATATAAAAGACAAATATGCTATCCAAGGCATTTCTTTCTCTACCCATAAATTCCAAAACTCAGGATACGGTTTTAACAACTCTCTAAAATGTTTACATATACTATCTGCATATCCTTTAAATCGCTCACCTTGTGTCATCGTTAAACTATTTGGATTGATATTTCTCTCATAATGGTATAAAGCTTTGGGGACATAGGCAACTTTTAGAGGATGAAGCAAAAGTTGAAACATTAAAAACAAGTCCTCCAATAAAACCAAATCTTCAAAGAAATTCACATTATATTGTTTATAACATAAAGTCCTTATAAGTTTATTACACGTTGACCCCATCAATCTTGTAAACATCTCTTTCATAACCTCTGTATGGGACAGAGACTCTGGCTTTTGAATAGAAATAAAAGCCTTACCTTCATAATGCTCTACAAAATCACAAATAACCATATCTGCATCCTCGTGGATAGCTTGTTGATACAAATCTTCCAATAAGTTACTTCCACCCAATCATCAGGGTCTATTTGTATAGAATAGATTCCCTGTGCAGATAAGATTCCACACTTTCTGGCTGACATTACTCCCCCGTTTTGTTTATGAATAACTTCTATTCGCGTATCCAGTTGTGCATATCTATCACAAATTTCACCAGACAAATCTGGGCTACCATCATCTACAAGAATTAATTGGAAATTATGGAAAGTCTGCGATAAAATACTCTCAATACACTTAGGGAGATAATTCTCAGCTTTATATATGGGTACAATGACCGAAATTGCATATTCCATTGAGATGTCATTTAGATTTTTCTATAGCCTTTCTTAATGCATTAATATAACCATGCCTATATTTTAAATCAGGTTCCATATAGTTGCCTTCTCCCCATTCATTCCATGATTTAAGAATGATAATCTGTTCTTCAGAAGGTTTATCTTTAATTGCTTTCAATGCATCACACGCCATCTCATAGAAAGAGTCAGGATCTTCATTATAGAATATCGCTGTAGCTGCTCTACCGCTACGTGGACTATGATCCCAATTAGGAAATATTTCGGGAATAACATAACGATTCTTACATTCATCAGTAATAACCTTAGAAGCAAACTCTCTATAATTCATAGCTCCTCTTGACTTTCCACTCAACGTTTGAGAGCATCTCCTATAAGCACGATATAGGAGCTCCTTATACTTAGGCATCTGCGAATATTTTGTTTGTAACAAATCAAGCATATTATTTTCAACAACAGCTTGATACCCCATTGCCTGATAATGTTCTAATGTATTCTTTCCCCACACATTAGCTACTAAATATAAATCCTTAAAACCAGCTTCCTGTGCCCATTGCCTGAACCAACGTAAATAAGTTGATGGCACTTCGTCTGGCTTAAAAATATACAAGAATGGACAACCATCAACTTTTATATAACGTTCATCCTTAAATGCCTTCAATAAAAACTCAAAATGCTGTCTTGCATCTTCTTCCCCAGGATAGGTCTGTTCCATCAACATAATATCATGAAGTCTTCCTCCTTCCCAGTCTTTCTTGTCCCAAGAATGGTTTGCCCATGCTAAAGCAAAAGGAAGATCAGGCTTACCAGTATCAAGAACTTCTTGAAAAACGCGTTCCATCAACCGTTTCCCGTTCCCAAACCAATAATGCCAATACAGGAAACCTGTGACACCAGCTTTTCGTGCCAATTCAGCCTGTTGCTCACGAACCTCAGGCACACGAAGATCATAATAACCTAAATCTGCTGGGACTTTAGGCTGATAATGTCCTTTCCATAATGGCTTAGCTTTACCTACATTAGTCCATTCAGTAAACCCTTTACCCCACCATTCGTCATTTTCGCGAAATGGATAATACTGAGGTAAATATAATGCTAAAATCTTTGGTGTCATATTACCTACTTTTTATACCTTTTTTTAAGAAACTCTACAAAATAAACTCGCTCTGAACGTTTCATTCCCAACAACCAAATGAATAATAAAGAGCTTAACACAGAAAAAACAGAAATCATAAAAAATTCAACCACCTCATTAGTACTTAAGTAATTGGACAAGGCTAAAGGAACCAATGGGGCAATAAAAGACACTAATACTAAGGGAATAACAACCTCACGAATATAATCTAAATACTTATGATTTATTAGTGGTAAAACAACCCATACACGAACAAAAATCTCAACAATTTCAGCAACAAGTAATATAATAAAGACCCAATATGACGCTGCATGAAAGAATTTAAATGCAATATACGAAATTGGTAGAACAAGTGCTTGTACCGTATTATCCCATAGTTGATATTTTTTTAGTCTACCAGTGGCTAACACTGCAATCCATAAAGGATTAGCTAATGTTGCAAAAACAGAATATAACAATATAATTCTTAGATAAACAATAGTGTTATCAGGAATAGTCCCTAACCACCACTTCAATATTATAGGTGCTTCTATAAAGACAGGCACACTCATTAAAAGCATTAGAAAATAAGAGAACTTACTACTTAAATGGAGCAAAGAGTGCATTCTATCATATTCTACATTAGCATAACTTTTTGTAATCTGCGGATTAATTGCCGTTTGGAAATTTGTGACAAACTGACCCATAACACCTTGCACCTGCATCGCAATTCCTCGAGCAGCATTAACAACAGGGCCAAAGAAAACATTCAAGATAAGATTTACTCCTTGCGTATTCAAAATCCAAAATAAGTTTCCACTTAAAGACCAACCAGACATTGTTAAAATCTCCCTTAACTGTTCTTTATCAATTCTTGCTGGAGCATGAACTTCTTCAAAGCGTTTATTGCAATATACTGCATAAATAATCCGATCTATGACACCTACAAAAAACAACAAAGTAGCATACACAATCAACTTATCATAAGATGACATCTGTAAAAGAAAACAGATAATTAACTTTAACGTAGCATCAAGCAAAGAAATATAAGCAAAAGCCGACATTCTTTCATGAGCAATGATAGCAGAATTATATGGCACAGATATGAAACCAACGACGGAAGAGAGGATCGAATATTGATAAACCCAAAATGCGGCAGACATTCTATCAGCAGGAATGGTCATTTTATTAAACAAGAACCAAAGCCCAACAGTCTCTGCAAGTAATACTATAACCACGCAAAGGATATAGTACATTACTTTTATATTTCCATAAGTACGATTAGTATAGTTTTTGATCGCCACGACCAATAGCTATCGTTATAAATCGTGAAGTTGCATTGCTCAAGGAAGAGGATATAAAACCAAACATAGCTATAATACCTCCAACAGCATTATAGATACCAAAATCTGTAATTCCTAAGGCTTTAAGGATAATACGAGAGGTATAAAGACCTATTCCCATCATGAGAATAGCTCTCATATACAACATCAAAGTGTTTTTTTGGCTATCGTTTTTGTTATTTCCTTCCATAACGACCTCTTCCTCCCATCACAATAGGAAAATATTTCTGAATCCAAATAATTGGATAATATAACAACAAAAGACTTATACTTGACAAAAAGTAATTTGCCTCTGAATGTGAGAAATATGTAGTCTAAAGAGAAAAAAATCTTTAAATATAGTCTTCACATATAAGAAGACTATACCATGAAGCCCTCATTATCACAATTGTTCCTATTGATAATATTGTAATAAACTCAAAATTGTACTTATCAAACATAAACGACAAGCTAATTAACATAAAAAAATTCCTGCAAATGCATAAGGATAATAAAGCAATGGATAATTGCCAAACAAACGCAAATATACATTTGAATAACCCATTATCATTGTCAATAACAACACTATGAGCAGTAAGATAAAAAAAGAAATCTTCGAAGAGAAAAAAAGATAACTTGCTTTTTTTAGTTCATATCCTGCTATATAAAATGGTATAACCATAAACACTGTATCAATTCTCCAATATAGATGGAAAGGAAATAGATAAGCGATCAATATACAGAATGAGACAACTAACAAACGCCAAACAGAAGTCTGCCGTACTATAAAATATGATAAAAGCCGAACCTGAAAAAGGCACACTAAAAACCAAGTTGGGCCAGGTTCTCCACGACCATCCGCAGTAATAAAATAAAACAACTGATCTATAGGCCATTGCTTTGCCAACACCCAAGTTGGGATGAGAAAGAAATTACCTATCAGATTTAGTAACACATAAGGAACTAATAGTGAACGAATAGACCCTTTTTAGAAAAGATCGAAAATTATTTTTCTTTAATATTAAAGAGGTAACCCGAGATAAAAAAAGAAAAAAATGGCATGTGAAAAGAATATATAAAATTGAATATATACCCTTCTCTTCCTGTTTTACTTAAAAAGATGTCCCAGAACTACTAAATATATAGCAAATACTTTTAGCCCAATCTATCCAATTAATTCGTTGTTTTAGCACCATGATTCTTCCAATATTAATATATGCTTTCTAATCTTTAAATACTAACTTTACTCTTCAACTTACCTAATTTATATTTAATTAAAAGTTCATAGTAAATCAAATATAATAAAACAAACAATAGCATCCTCAAAACTGACTAATCAAGTATCTTACACCTGAATCATCATAAAGAATATCGATTAGACTGTCACTATCGTCATCTATACAAAATTAGTGATATCGTCTTTAGGTCTTTGCTTCCCAAAGCCATTCAAAGTCTCTGCAGAGAGAATGATTCTGGAAAGAGTTCAACCTCTCACCTAGCAAAGGTATCTATATTAAGACTAATAAGAGAAGACCGGTATGAAAGGCTAAAATAGCTGAGATTGAGGGATATTAATCTCTCCCTGCAAGCATATCATTGCC
>BNJU01001971.1_pt1 | contig 26657 bp, 42 predicted proteins | sample 8539281 | NCBI WGS metagenome assembly BNJU01 (sample SAMD00202456, study PRJDB9452) | human saliva metagenome | isolation source: human saliva | place: Japan
CACTGCCCTCGCACTGGGCCCAGAGACCGGCTGCGTCGTCGGACAGGCTCCACCTCAACGACCTGACTGACGGTACTGCGGACCTTCGACGCTCTCGCCCGACTCGAGCAGCTCGTCCGGTAGCGTGAGTCGGCCTCGGCAGCCGGGCGACTGGACGACCGTCGTAGCGGCGAGGGCTCCCGGCGTCGGCGGCCATCAGTGCGCGGTCTCGAGCCGCGGACAGCGTGACGACGACGCCCACCATGCCCTCGGCGTCCCCTGAGTCATCCTGAGGACCGGCGCGGTCGCGGATGCCTCCCAGGGTGGAAGGAGGCGCTCACTGACGGGGAACCGCTGGAAACAGCAGGCGCGCTGGCCGCGTGCTCGATGCTGCACCGAGCGCCCACGCGGGTCTGAACGACGCGAGCCCTCTCACCCGGCCCCCAGACGGCCAGGCATGCCACGATGATCGGTGCCGCCGCCAGCGCAGGTGCGAGCCCGCCAGCACCCAGCTCGCGCCCTCGGCTCCCAGCGTATGGCCGCAGGGATCCGGTCGGGCCCTGCGCACCACCACGGCCTCGACCAGCGGCCCCTTCGAGGGAGTCGGCCTCCGCCTTCGATCCGGGGCTCGTCCTCAGCCTGCTCCTGAGCCTGGAGCCGACCATCCGCGTCGGGGTTCGGGCGGCTGCGCGCAGGCAACCGGCGGCGAGCCGGGCGCCGTCAGGGCAGGCTCGATGGGCGAGGTCTGTCCCAGCTGCGGAGCACGGGCCGCAGGTCCCGGGCCTTCGGACGATCGGCAGGGTCCTTCGCCAGCGCATCGGCTAGGAGGCCCGCCAGGCGTCTGGCCCCGGCCCCGCTCTGCCCCGCGCACTCGATCAGCAGACGGGCGAGGGCGTACACGTCGGAGGCGGCCGACGGCGGTGCGCCCGCGAGCCGCTCAGGAGCGGCGCAGTCCCGCGTCCCCGTCTCCATCACCGACCCCAGCAGGTCGATGAGGACCGAGCGCCCGTCAGTGGTCACCAGGACGTTACCGGCCGAGACGTCGCCGTGAGCGACACCGTGCTCGTGCAGGTAGGCCAGGGCCGAGCCCAGAATATCAGAAGGGTCGCCAGCTGGTGGACGTTGAGTCTTCCTCTGGCTCCCAGGACCACGTCAAGTCCGGCCCCCGTCAACGAGGTCCGTGATGACGCCCGCGCGGTGCTCGGGCAGGGACGACCTCCCGCACGGTCACCAGGCCGGGATGACGCAGCACGCGCAGATCAGCCAGTCTTCGCAGGACGGCTGCGCCGCCGCGCCGGGAGGCAGGTCAACGACCCGGATCACCACGTGACGTCCCTGAGCATCCAGCCCGCGCCGAGGCGCGGCAGGAGCAGTGGAGCGCCCCGCATGACCTCGCCAACGGTATAGCCCTGCTGACACAGGACGTTGAGCGCCGAGACCGCGATACCCGGCTCGGCGTCGGAGGCCGGAGCCTGCCGGCTCAGGGAGTCGCGGCCTCAGGGCACCGGGCGACGTCGTGGTCGCCGGTCCCCCTGCCACCATCGGCCGGAACGATCAGGAGGGCGAGGGCGCGTCGTTGAGCTCATGCACTCCATGGTCACCACGGCCCCGCCCGATGACCAGAACCTGTCGTTGGCCTGTGGATAACTCCGGTGCTGGAGCCGGTTGTGGTCACGTAGACTGCGCTCGTGCTGCGACAGGACATGGAGCTCGGCTCCCGGCTCGTCCCCCTTCGAGGAGGGCTGGCAGTGCCAGAGAGCAGTCCATGCCGATGTGGTCGCGGGCCGGCGGCCCAGCACGCTGCTGCTCGTGGAGCATGAACCTGTCTACACGGTTGGTAGGCGAGCCCACTCGTGGGAGCGGCCCGACGGCGACGTCGTCGAGCCCGGTCATGTCCCGGTGGTCGACGTGGACCGAGGCAGGGAAGACCACCTGGCACGGGCCAGGGCAGCTGACCGTCTACCCGATCCTGCGTCTGAGCCAGCCCATCGACGTCATTCGTTACGTGCGCGCGCTGGGTCGCGGTCATCGACCTGTGCGCGCTCTACGGACTGCGGACGATCCGGGTCGAGGACGCTCCGGGGTCTGGGTACCGGCCGATGCTGAGGGGTGACGGTCCCAGATCGGCACCGACGCACCGAACGCAAGATCTGCGCCCTGGGGGTCCAGGGTCGCCCGGGGTCACCATGCACGGAATCGGTCTCAACATCGACCCCGACCTGGAGGCCTTCTCCTTGGACCGCATCATTCCCTGCGGGATCGACGACGCCAGCGTGACCTCCTTGCAGCGCGGAGATCGGCCGGCACCTGGAGACCACCGCTCCTGCACGCCCTGGTGGAGCCCTGGAGACTCATCTGGCACCGTTGGTGGCAGACGCCACGTGACAACAGCGGCCTGCTTCTGGGTCTGAGGTCCTATGAGACCAGCAAGAGGGTACTAGACTTCAGGTGGAATCTTTGTCGGCGAGAGAGGTAGAGTGAGCACCACGGTGGCCCCGAGGGGCAGCTCCTGCGGGTCGAGGCGCGCAACGCCCAGACGCCCATCGAGTCCAAGCCCGACTGGCTGCGCACTCGAGCCGTCGTCTCGGAGACCTACCAGGAGGTCCGTGGACTGGTGCGGGAGAAGAGCCTGCACACGGTCTGCGCCGAGGCGAACTGTCCCCAACATCTACGAGTGCTGGAACGACCGCGAGGCCACCTTCCTGGTGGGCGGCGAGATGTGCACCCGTCGCTGCGACTTCTGCGACATCGCCACTGGCCGTCCCACCGAGTACGACGTCGATGAGCCCCGGCGCGTGGCGATATCCATCAAGGAGATGGACCTGCGCTACGCCACCGTCACCGGCGTGGCCCGCGATGACCGCCCCGACGGGGGTGCCTGGCTCTACGCCGAGACCTCCCGGCAGGTGCACGAGCTCTCCCCAGGCACCGAGGGTCGAGCTACTCATCCCCCGACTTCAGGGGCAACCCGGAGGCGCTGGAGGACGTCTTCTCCTCGCGTCCCCGAGGTTCTAGGGGCACAACCTGGAGACCGTCCGCGCATCTTCAAGCGGATCCGTCCAGCCTTCTCCTACCAGGGCAGCCTGGACGTCATCACCGCAGACCTCTGAGGCGGGGCTGGTCACCAAGTCCAACCTCATCCTGGGCATGGGCGAGACCCCGGGACGAGATCGAGGCAGCCATGGCCAGCTCTGGTGGAGGCCCGCTGCGACATCCTCACCATCACGCAGTACCTGCGTCCCTCAAGCTGCACCATCCCGTTGACCGCTGGGTCAAGCCCCAGGAGTTCGTCGAGCTGAGCCGTCTGGCCGAGGAGATCGGATTCGCCTGCCGTCATGAGCGGCCCGATGGTGCGCTCCTCCTACCGCGCCGGCATGCTGTGGGGGCGGGCCATGGTCAAGCGCGGCCGGCCCATCCCCGAGCGCCTGGCCCAGCTCGCCGAGGCCCGCCACCGCTCGCCAGGAGGCGTCGGCCCTGCTGAGGGACGCACCCCCATCTCGCGGCCGCCTGCTGAGGCCGATTCGCGCACGCAGGCCGGCCACGCTGACGGCGAGACCGTGTGTGCCAGTGCACCGACGTCGTCTATTGTGTGCCCGTGGTGGTGCCCAGTCTCCCCAGCCCAGAAGAAGCGCCGGCTGGCCCAGTACCTTCAGAACATCAAGGACTCCTACACGATCTCGCGGCGCAGCTGCCCGTGGATCGGGTGGGCGATGCTGGCGGTGCTCGCCACGTGCCTCGCTCTGGGGACCGCTATCGCCCTCGGCTACGGACTGCCCTGTGGTTCTGGCTTGTTCTGAGCCTCATGTTGGCGCTCGTGATCGACATGATCATCCTGTCGGTCACGGTGCCCGCGCCTCCTACACCCAGCTCGAGGGGATGACCGGGAGCCACCAGGCCGCCCTCGACCAGATCGACCGCGGCTGGTACGTGAGGCCCGAGTCCCGTAGCCTTCAACAAGAACCAGGACCTCGTGTGGAGGCTGGTGGGACGCCCCGGCGTCGTGCTCATCGCCGAGGGCCCCGATACTCGCGTCCGTCGCCTGCTCGCCGAGGAGGGCGCAAGGTCCACCGGCTGCTGTCAACCGTTCCCATCCACACCCTTCAGGGTGGGTACCGATGCCGGACAGGTGCGCCTGATGGAGCTGTCCAAGACGCTGCGCCACCTGCCGACCAAGCCCACGTCGCTGACCGACAGCGAGATCACCCAGGTCTCGAAGCGGCTGGCCTCCCTGGCCGGTAAGAACCTGCCCATCCCCAGGCACATCGACCCCAACCGGGTGCGCCCCGACCGTCGCGCGATGCGCGGACGCTGATCTTCTTCGCCGTCTCCCTCCCCACACCCTGACTCCCCTGCATCCACCGCACGGCGATCAGTCATCCCTTGACGCCGTGCAGTTCTCGTCGAAACACTCAGGCAACACCGGCGCCACTCCTTCGTCACGGGCAGGGTCAATATGAGTTGCCGATATCAGCCGCAGTACATACGTATGAAGTGTGTGCGCCGTTCCCACATGGAGGAGATATGTTCAAGGACGCATCCGAGGCACTGACGTTCATCGAGAAGGAGAACGTCGCGCTGGTCGATGTGCGGTTCTGCGACCTACCCGGCGTCATGCAGCACTTCACCATTCCCGTGGCCGCCTTCAAGGACGAGGCCCTCACCGACGGCCTCATGTTCGACGGCTCCTCGATCCGAGGCTTCACCGCGATCCACGAGTCGGACATGAAGCTGGTCCCGGATGTGACCACAGCCTTCCTCGACCCCTTCCGAGGAGAAGACGCTGGTCGTCAACTTCTCGATCGTCGATCCCTTCACGGACGAGGTCTACGCTCGCGATCCGCGCTCAATCGCGGCCAAGGCCGAGGACTACCTGCGTTCCACCGGAATCGCCGACACCTGCTACATCGGCGCAGAGGCCGAGTTCTACCTCTTCGACTCGGTGCGCTACAGGTCCTCCCCGGCCGAGTCCTTCTACGCCATCGACTCCGCCGAGGCCGCCTGGAACACAGGCCGCGAGGAGGAGGGTGCAACAAGAGCTACAAAACCGCGTTCAAGGGCGGCTACTTCGGTCTCCCCAACGACCAGATGGCTGACATCCGCGACCGCATGGTGCGCACCTGCCTGGCTTCCGGCCTGGAGATCGAGCAGGGCCCATCACGAGTCGGCACCGCCGGGCGGCAGGAGATCAACTACCGCTTCAACTCGTTGCTGGCCGCCGGCGACGACATGATGAAGTTCAAGTACATCATCAAGAACGAGGCCTGGCGCAACAACAAGACAGCCACCTTCATGCCCAAGCCGATCTTCGGCGACAACGGATCGGGCACGCACCCACCACTCGCTGTGGAAGGACGGCAAACCGCTGTTCTTCGACGAGCGCAGCTACAGCCAGCTCTCCGACCTGGCTCGCTGGTACATCAGCGGCATCCTCGCCCACGCCCCGGCGCTGCTGGCCTTCACCAACCCGTCAGTGAACTCCTTCCACCGGCTGGTTCCCCGGCTTCGAGGCACCAGTCAACCTGGTCTACTCGGCACGTAACCGCTCGGCCTGCATCCGCATCCCGGTCACCGGCTCCTCCCCAAGGCCAAGCGCGTGGAGTACCGGGTACCGGACCCCTCATCCAACCCCTACCTGTGCTTCGCCGCCGTCCTCATGGCGGGCATCGACAGCATCCGTCACCGCATCGAGCCGCGTGAGCCCATCGACAAGGACCTCTACGAGCTCGCACCCGAGGTACTTCGACATCGACAAGCTCCCCGACAGCCTGGACCAGGCGCTGGAGGCCCTGGAGGAGGACCACGACTTCCTCACCGAGGGCGACGTCTTTCACTCCTGACCTCATTGAGACCTGGATCGAGTACAAGCGGGCCAACGAGATCGAGCCCGCTGCGGCTGCGCCCCCACCCCTACGAGTTCCAGCTCTACTACGACCTGTGAGTTGTTGATGCAGCTCGGACGTAGGCCCTGAGTCTCCTGCACACGAGGCTCAGGGCCGATGTCGTGCTATACGCCACCTTCAATAACTGCATATCTATACTGCATTGCGGATATTCTTTCTCCGTCTTGATCCACTCCGAAGAGGACGACCTACGATGAGGTTCCGCCAACACACCGCTCTCAGGCTGGCCGCCGCTTGTCTCATCTTGAGCGGATGCACCAACGCCGCTGAGCTGGAACGCGAACCGGGCTCGCAGATCACTCCTACGACACCTCCTCGATCCAGGCTCAGCCCGACATCATCGCTAAAAGCTCCCCAGGAGCCCTCGACGACAGCGTCCTGGACGTGGCGGCATCCACGGACTATGCACCGGCCGAGTTCCTCGATCCCTCGGGCAAGGCCGTGGGCTACGACGTCGACCTGACCAACGCGATCGCCGCGGTGCTGGGCGTCAAGGGAAAGGTCCACACCGCCGAGTTCGACTCGATCATCGCCTCGATCGGATCGAAGTACGACGCCGGTATCTCCTCCTTCACCGTGACTCCCCGAGCGGACCGCCGAGGTCGACATGACCGCCTACATCAATGTGGGCTCGCGATTCAACGTTCAGGCCGGCAACCCCAAGGAGGTCGACACCTCCGACCACCTCAAGCTGTGCGGACGGACCATTGGCGTCAGGTGGGCACCGGCCAGGAGGCCACGATGCGCAAGGCCGCCGAGAACTGCGCGAACGCGGGCAAAGAGACGTGCTGTCCGTGCGCTCCTACTCCAAGCAGTCCGAGGCGACCACAGGCTTGGTCGGCGGCACGATCGACGCCACCTACTCCGACTCCACCGTGGCCGGGTACGCCGTCGAGGCTGACCGACGGCCAGGTCGTCACCCTGGGCGAGGTGGAGGACGCCGCACCCCAGGGTGGTGACCTCCAAAGGCCGACCCGAAGTTCACCGCCGCGATCAGGCCGCCGTCCAGTACCCTCATGGATCAGGGCATCTGGCAGAAGATCCTGGAAAACTGGGGCGTGAAGGACGCCGCCCTGACCACCGCAGAACTCAATCCCGCAGTGAAGGGTGAGCCGTGACCGCCTCACCCGCCTCTGACGACGGAAGGTCGTTCTCAACAACCCTCAAGCCGGTCCCCGCCCGGGGACCTGGATCAGTGCCGCGATCGTGACGGTTCTGGGGGCCATGCTCATCCACGGCCTGGTCACCAATGAGAAGTTCCACTGGTCCACGGTCTGGTTCTTCCTGCGTGAGGTCCACGTGGTCAAGGCCGTCGGGTGGACGCTGCTGCTGACCTTCATGGCCATGGCCATCGGCATCGTCCTTGCGGTGACGACGGCGATCCAGCGCCAGTCCTCCAACCCGGTGCTGCGCTGGGTGGCACTGGCCTACCTGTGGTTCTTCCGTGGGACCCCGATCTACACCCAGCTGGTGTTCTGGGGGCGCTGTCAGCGCTCTACCAGAAGCTCAGCCTGGGTATCCCCTTCGGCCCCGAGCTGCTGACCTTCAAGACGACGACGGTCTTCACCCCCTTCGTCGCAGCGATGCTGGGACTGGGCATCAACGAGGGCGCCTATCTCTCCGAGATCGTCCGTTCGGGCCTGAACTCGGTGGACAAGGGCCAGAGCGAGGCCGCCGGAGCCCTGGGCATGAGCAGGGGTCAGATCCTGCGCAGGATCATCCTGCCGCAGGCGATGCGGGTCATCGTGCCGCCCACCGGCAACGAGACCATCTCCATGCTCAAGACGACCTCCCTGGTGCTGGCAGTGCCCTTCACCCTGGACCTGACCTTCGTCACCAACTCCTACGCGTCGCTGACCTACCAGATCATCCCACTGCTCATTGTCGCGGCCATCTGGTACATCATCATCACCTCGATCCTCATGGTGGGACAGCACTACATCGAGCGCTACTACGGCAAGGGCTTCGACTCTGACAAGGCCTCCGCCGCCTCCGGCCGGGGGCTGTCGGCCCGCCAGCAGGCGATCCTCAACGCCCACACCACCAAGGACGATCCCTTCCTGGAGGTCACCCCATGAGCACATCCACTCACGCCGCAGCTGAGACGCCGAAGGTTGAGATCAGCGACCTGCACAAGTTCTTCGGCGAGCTGCACGTGCTGCGCGGTATCGACCTCATCGTGCCACCCGGCTCGGTCACGGTCCTCATCGGCCCGTCAGGCTCAGGAAAGTCGACGCTTCTGCGTTGCATCAACGAGCTGGAGTCCATCGACGCCGGCCGGGTCAAGGTCGACGGCGAGCTCATCGGGATGCGCGAGGTCGAGCGCGGTGGGCGCACCGAGCTGCACGCCCTGTCGGACAAGGCCCGGGCTGCACAACGCGCCAAGATCGGCATGGTCTTCCAGCGCTCAACCTCTTCCCCACATGACGGCTCTGGAGAACGTCATGGAAGCGCCAGTTCAGGTGAAGAAGATCCCCAAGGGCCAAGGCACGAAAGCGCGGTATCGAGCTGCTGGAGCGGGTGGGGCTGGGTGATCGTCTGAATCACTATCCCTCCCAGCTCTCCGGCGGTCAGCAGCAGCGGGTGGCGATCGCCCGGGCACTGGCGATGGACCCCGAGCTCATGCTCTTCGACGAGCCGACCTCGGCCCTGGATCCCGAGCTGGTGGGTGAGGTGCTTCAGGTGATGAAGGACCTGGCGGCGTCCGGGATGACGATGGTCGTGGTCACCCACGAGATGGGTTTCGCCCGTGAGGTCGGTGATCAGCTGATCTTCATGGACGGCGGCGTCATCTGCGAGTCCGGTGACCCCGTGGAGGTCCTGGACAACCCCGCAGGCCGAACGGACCCAGGCCTTCCTCTCCTCGGTCCTCTAGGGCCAGGCAGGTCAGGAGGCCCTGGTCCCAGGCGCCATCGTCCCAGGAGGTCAGGCTCCACCCGGCACCGGGATCGCCGTCGACGACGGTGATCCCGGTGTTGTGCATGGGACGCTCGGCGATCCACAGCGGGTCCACGCCGCCTCCGGGCGCTGCCTTGAGAGAGGTCCACAGACGCAGAGCGGTGCCGTGGGGAGACGAGCAGGGCCGCCTGAGTCTCCCGTCCGGGCGGTCTGCTCGGCGATCCGGCCGACGGCGTCGTCGAAGCGCCGGAGCGTGTCGCTGCCGTCCTCAGGGGACCCGGGGATGCGGCAGGCGGGGCGTCCTGCCATCCATGCGCGGGTGGTGTCCACGTAGCAGGCCACCGAGCGGGCGTCGGTGTTCATCTCCAGATCCGCGGCCAGAACCTCCCGCAGGCCCGAGTCGACGGTGGCGCTCAGGGCCGGTGGCCGCCTCGATGGGGGCGATGGTCTGACGCGCACGCAGGATCAGGGGAGACCCACAACGAGCCCAGCCCCTCGAGGCAGGCCGGCCTCGCTTCAGACGGCTCGGCAGCCCGTCGGCCTCCCGGAGGCCCACGTCATCAGAGGATGCCCGGGGAAGGCGGTGTCGAGTGCCTGCATGACATTGGCGACGGTGCGACCGTGGCGTACGAGAATGAGCCTCACGGCACCAAGTCTGCCAGGTCCGTGGCGGACCGGCCTTCGGCGCCGGTGCGATCCTTATCGCCCGACCTCTCTCACCCGGTTCCCTATCAGCCTCGTCAGCTCCAGGGGTAGGGACCCGCTGAGGGCCTCCTGCTCGGGCGGGCGCCGCCCGAGCGCCGCGTCCGAGAGGACTTCGCCGTACTGCTGGTGCGACGAGCCTGTTCGCCACGTCCCTTCGCCGAGCCCGCGATGTGGCCCGTCGCCGAGCTCCGGCCCCGCCCAGGCGATGCGCTACTGGCCGATGGGGTCGGCACGGATGGGGGCGAGTCGTGGGCGCCGCCGTCGGAGAAGACGATGCGCTCGACCACGGCACGGGTGTGGCGGGCGCTGCGACGATAGAGGTCCTCGAGCTCGCGCTCCCTGCCGCTGCCCAGGCCGACGAGGCGACCCACCAGCCGGATCTCACGGATCTGGACCGGCAGGACCTGGGCTCGGGGCCCGGAGGCGCGCCCGGTGCCCAGGACGATCGCGGATCGCAGCCGGCTGGCCAGGATCCAGGCGGCGACCAGTACTCCCCCGTCGTCGGCACTGAGCAACCCGGCCTGGACCGCGGCCTGAAGCGCCCCAATGGTCGAAGTGGTCCGCAGCCCGGCGATCCGACCGGCATGGGCCAGCTGAAGCACCTGGGCGCTCCACTCCACGTCACTGAGCCCTCCGGGGCCGAGCTTGAGGTGGCGGGCGGGGTCGATGCCGCGAGGCAGACGCTCGGTCTCCACGCGGGCCTTGATCCTGCGGATCTCCCGCAGGTCCTGGGTGCTCAGCCCGCCATCGGCCCAGCGCAGAGGGTTGATGAGCTCCTCGAAGCGCCGACCCAGATCGCCGTCCCCGGCACAGGCCCTGGCGCGCAGCAGCGCCTGACGCTCCCACAGGGCCGACCAGCGCCCGTAGTACTCGCCGTAAGCCGCCAGCGAGCGGCTCATGACGCCCTGGCGGCCTTCGGGCCGCAGATCAGAGTCCACCTCAAGGGGATGGGGACGCGCCGAGGCGAGGAGCCCGACCACCTGCTTAGCGACAGCCTCGGCCTCCTGGGCGGCCGCGGCATCATCCGCACCGTCGCGGGACTCGTGGACGAACAGCACGTCCGCGTCGGAGGCGTACCCGATCTCGCGGCCTCCCCAGACGTCCCATGGCGACGACGGCGTGGCTGGCAAGCGCCGTCTGCCAGTGCCCGTCGGCGTCGGGTCCGGTGGCGACCGCCTCGATGCCGTCGCGCTGGGCGATGACCAGTCCGGTGGCGATCGTCAGCGCCCCGCCCAGGACCGCGTCGGTGGCGTCGGTGAGGATGGAGGCGGTGCGCTCCGGATCAATGGCGTCCAGGCAGTCCGCCAAGGAGGCGCGGACCTCCTCGCGGGCACGTACTCTCAGGATCGCCTGGACCGCCTCGAGCGCCTGCTCAGCCAGCGCAGAGTCATCAGGGCCGCTGAGGCTGCGCCGGCGCAGGATGGCGGCGATCTCCTCCGCCAGCGCGCCAGGGGCGTCGGGGTTCGAGCTCGGCGTCGTCGTCGAGCCAGGCGATGGACTCGGGGAACTCCGCGAGGCGCCTCGGTGGCCCAGTGGGCGCTTGAGAGCACCTGGCACAGTCTGCGCGCGGCCACCGGCGAGTCGCGCAGCATGGCCAGGTACCAGTGCGAGCCGCCGATGGCCTCCGACAGGCGGCGGAAGGACAGCAGGCCGAAGTCGGGGTCGGCGCCCTCACCGATCCAGCCGATGATGACCGGCAGCAGCTGGCGCTGGATGGCTGCTCGGCGACTGACCCCCTCGGTGAGCGCCTGGATGTGTCGCAGCGCCCCGTCCGGATCCGTGTAGCCGACGGCGGCGAGTCGCTCGCGTGCCGCCTGGGGGCTCAGCGCCATCTCGTCCGCGCTGAGGTGGCGGCGAAGCTCAGCAGCGGGCGGTAGTAGATCTCCTGGTGAAGGGCGCGCACGCGCCAGCGCAGATCCTGAAGTCATCCCAGAGGCTGTCTCCCCGGCCCAGACAGGTGGAGACGCCGCGCTCGATGCGACGCAGGTTCTCCTCCCTCTGCGGCAGGTTGTGGGTCCTGCGCAGGCGGAAGAGCTGACTGCGGTGCTCCAGGAGCCGCAAGGCCTTGTAGCAGCTGCTCATGGCCGCGGCATCGGCCCGACTGACGTAGCCGCCCGCGCTGAGCTCGTCGAGGGCCTCCAGGGTGCCGGGTACGCGCAGGCTCTCATCGGAGCGGCCATGGACGAGCTGGAGGGCTGGACGGTGAACTCCACGTCCCTCAGGGCCTCCGGGCCCCAGCTGATGCGCCGGTCCTCGCCGCGCGCGCCCAGACTCCTTCTCCACCCCGGCGACGCATGGCTGGGCGTCCTCAACGAAGTTCTCCCGCCGGCTGGCCTCCCACACGAAGGGCGCCACCCCTTGCTCGTAGCGGGCGCCGAGCCATGTCCCCGGCGCAGGCTCTGGCCTTGAGCAGGGCCTGGAACTCCCAGGAGGCGGCCCATCGCCGGTAGTAGGGTCAGGTGGGAGTCCAGGGTGCGTACAACGCGCCGTCCTTGCCCTCGGGCGCAGCGCCGTGTCCAGCGGCCACAGTGGCGGCTCGGGCGCGGTGGCGCGGAGACGACGTGGGCGAGGCTCGGTGGCCAGGCGGGTGCCGACCTCCACGAGGAACTCCTCGCTGAGCAGCTCCCCTACGGTCTGAGAGTGCTGGGCCTGGCCGACCACGTAGACGACGTCGACGTCGGAGATGTAGTTGAGCTCGTATGCCCCGGTCTTGCCCATGGCGATCACGGCAAGGGCCACCTCGTCCGCCTGAGGTCCGACAGCGGCGCGGGCGACGAGCAGGGCTGCGTCCAGGGCGGCGTCGGCGAGCTCCGCCATACGGTGACAGACGGTCGGGACATGCTCGATCGGGTCCGCGCTGGTGAGGTCATCGGCGACGATCGCCGTGAGACGGTTCCGATAGGCGCGCCGCAGCGCGGCAGTCGCCGGTTGACGGCCGGGCCGGGACCGTCCGGGGCCCGAGTATCACCATCGCTGCCTGAGGCCTCTGCGTCCGAGGAGCCTGTCTGTCCCAGCGAATCCTGAACCACCCGCCGCAGCGCCTCGCGTACGTCGGGCTCAGAGGGGACATCCCATGCCTTGGCCGGTGCAAGAGCCGTGAGGGTGCTCGGGGTGGGCCACGAGAAAAGTCCCCAGGGCCTGCGAGGCTCCCAGGACTGCGAGCAGACGTTGCCTGTGCTCGCGCGTCTCAGCGGCGTGCTCGGTGAGGATGCTGCGCAGAAGTGCCGCAGGCGCACGCGTGCACCCGGGGTCGACGTCCTCCGGTGAGGCCCGGAGGCGTGACTCGGATGCGGTCACGGCCTCAGCCCAGTCGGACGAGGCTGAGCAGGGACCATGTCGGGATCGGCGGTGAGGGCCAGGGCCTCGATGAGCTCCTCTCGGCCGGCTCCGAGCCGCACGTCACCCAGTCGGCTGCCTGGCCGCCCGGAGCGGTCTGCGCGGGAGCGGGTGGGTGCGGTCCCCGTGCTACCGACGTCGTCGGTCTCATCGTCTGCAGGAAGGAGGGGCAGCAGCGCGGGGTCACCCAGGAGCGCTCCGGCGCGGGTGGCGTTCTGGAAGCCGGCCCGCAGCAACAGGGTTCTGGGTGAGGAGCTGTGCCGTGAGGGCGCCCCGACCGGCGGGCGATTGTCGCTCTGGTCTCTCACAGCTGCCTCCTGCTGCGATCAGGCGCGGGGGAAGAACTGGCTGAGCTCGAAGTCGGTGACCTGGGCGTCGTAGGCCCGGTACTCGCGGCGCTTGTTACGCAGGAAGTACTCGAAGGTGTCCTCCCCGAGGTGTCGGCCACCAGGTCGGACTGCTCCATGGCCGCCACCGCGCTCTTGAGCGAGGTGGGCAGGGCGTGGATCCCCAGAGCCTTGCGCTCCATCTCGGACAGGGCCCAGACATCGTCCTCTGCCTCGGGGGAGCTCATAGCCCTCCTCGATGCCCTTGAGCCCGGCTGCCAGGATGACCGCATAGGCCAGGTGAGGGGTTGGCCGAGGAGTCGATGCCGCGGTACTCCACGCGCGGACTGGGCCTTACCGGGCTTGTGCATGGGCACCCGCACCAGGGCGGAGCGAGTTGTTGTGGCCCCAGCACACGTAGCTAGGGGGCCTCGTCGCCGCCCCTACAGGCGCTTGTAGGAGTTGACGTGCTGGTTGGTGACGGCCGTGATCTCCGAGGCGTGGTGCAGCAGTCCGGCGATGAAGGGAGCGTCCGGTGGCGGAGAGCTGGTACTGGCCGGAGGGGTCGAAGAAGGCGTTGCGGTCGCCCTCGAACAGGGAGAAGTGCGTGTGCATGCCCGAACCGAACTCGTCGGGGAAGGGCTTGGGCATGAAGGTGGCCAGGCAGCCCTCCTCCAGGGCGACCTCCTCGACGACGGCGCGGAAGGTCATGATGTTGTCCGCCATGGACAGGGGCGTCGGCGAAGCGCAGGTCGATCTCGTTCTGGCCGGGGCCGCCCTCGTGGTGGGAGAACTGCACGAGATCCCCATCTGCTCCAGCATGAGGATGGCGTGACGCCGGAAGTCGTGGGCGGTGCCGCCGGGCACGTGGTCGAAGTAGCCGGCGTCGTCGGTGGGGCGGATACGCCCGTCGGCGTCGCGGTTGACCAGGTAGAACTCGATCTCCGGGTGGATGTAGCACGTGAAGCCCGCCTCGGCGACGCGGGCGAGCTGGCGCTCGAGCACGGAGCGGGGTCGGTGCGGGCGGGCTCGCCGTCAGGGGTGAGGACGTCGCGGAACATGCGGGCCACGCCGTTGGCTCCGTCTCGCCATGGGAGCATCTGGAAGGTGGAGGGTCGGGGGCGAAGCATGTCGGACTCGAAGACACGGGTCAGTCCTTCGATGGCCGAACCGTCGAAGCCGATTCCCTCCTCGAAGGCGCTCTCGACCTCGGCCGGGGCGATCGCCACGGACTTGAGCTGTCCGGACACGTCTGTGAACCACAGGCGGATGAAGCTGATGTCGCGTTCCTCGATGGCTCGGGCACGTACTCCTGCTGCTTGTCCATGGTGCCTCCTCAGCGTGGGGTGCGGCAGCGGGCCGACAGCATGTTCGGCCGCATATCCGCCTGAGACGTTCTTACCTGGGGACCAGCCTGGTGCGCGGGTGCGTCGGGCGGGTTTCGAAGATCGCCCCGGTGAAGGCGGCACGACGAGTTCAGCGGCGCGCCGAAGCCTCCTGACCTCAGGTAGCCTCAGGCCCATGGCTACACCCGAGTCCCCTTACGGATCCTCCGTCGCCGTCGGAGGCGGCAAGCCCGTGCGTGTTCATCACCTCGCCGCAGCGAAAGCACGATGGCACCAAGCTCGTCATGCTCACCGCCTACGATGCCGTGACCGCCCAGATCCTGGACGGGGCCGGAACCGACATGCTGCTGGTGGGCGACTCGATCGGCAACGTCATGCTCGGGCACGACTCGACGCTGCCGGTGGGCTGGACGAGATGGTGGTGGCCACGCGCTCGGTGGCGCGGGCGACCAAAGCGCGCACTCGTGGTGGCCGACCTTCCCTTCGGCACCTACGAGGCAGGGTCCCTGAGCAGGCGCTGGACAGCGCGGTGCGCCTCATGAAGGCGGGGGGCCCAACGCCGTCAGGCTCGAGGGCGGCAGGGCCCCGGGCGGCAAGTGTGCGCTGACGCCAGGCGGGCATCCCGGTGGTGGGGCACCTGGGATTCACTCCGCAGAGCGTCAACATGCTCGGGGCTTCGGGTCCAGGGGCGCGGCGAGGCCAGCAGAGGGCTGCTGGCCGACGCGCGGGCGCTGGCCGAGGCGGGGGCGATCGCCCTCGTTCTGGAGATGGTGCCCGAGCCTCTGGCCGCGCGCGTCACCGAGTCGCTCGCGATCCCCACGATCGGTATCGGCGCAGGTGCCCGCTGCGACGGTCAGGTCCTCGTGATGGACGGACATGGCCGGGATGACGGGAGTGGTCACCGCGTTTCGCCCACCAGTTCGGTCAGGTCGGCCAGGCACTGCAACAGGCGGCCGCCGACTGCAGCGCCGCAGTGCGTGAGCCTCCTTCCGGCTGAGAAGCACTGGTTCAGCGCCTGGCGGTGACAAGACCTGTCACGCACATGGTAGAGGTCTTAAGCGCCTCGTCTGAAAGGACGAAGGACAGAGTCCCCGAGTCGGACGTCTGCTCCTATGCTGACACCGTGAGTTCTTCGGCTTCCCCTGCGCCCTCGGCCTCACTGGCCGACCGCGCACCACGCAGCACGCTCACTCCCCGGAACCCTCAGTCCTGAGCAGCATGTTCCTGCATCCATCAGAGCGTCCCGAGTACATGTTTCACGACGGTCCCGAGCGCGTGACGGCCTCGGAGATCAGGACGCCGAGACGATCGAGCGGATCCGGGTGGCGAGCCGACTGGCCGCCCGCGCCCTGGCCGAGGCCGCCAAGGCGATCGCCCCGGGGTGACCACCGACGAGATCGACCGGATCGCGCACGAGTACCTGTGCGACCACGGCGCCTATCCCTCCTGCCTGGGATACATGGGTTTCCCCAAGTCGATCTGCACCTCGATCAACGAGGGTCATCTGCCACGGCATCCCCGACTCGACCCGTCTCAACGAGGGCGACCTCATCAACCTCGATGTCACCGCCTACATCGGTGGAGTGCATGGAGACACGAACGCCACCTACGCCGTCGGCGAGGTGGACCCTGAGACGGAGCTGCTCATCGACCGGACCCGCACCGCGATGGAGCGGGGCATCAAAGCAGTCAAGCCGGGTCGCGAGGTCAACGTCATCGGACGGGTCATCGAGGCCTACGCCAAGCGGTTCGACTACGGGGTGGTGCGTGACTACACCGGCCACGGAGTCGGCGAAGCGTTCCACTCCGGTCTCATCATCCCCCACTACGACGCCGCCCCCCTGCACGACGACGTCATCGAGACCGGCATGGTGTTCACCATCGAGCCGATGCTCACGCTCGGCAGCATCGACTGGGAGCAGTGGGACGATGGCTGGACGGTGGTCACCAAGGACCGCTCCCGTACTGCGCAGTTCGAGCACACCCTGGTGGTCACTGACGACGGGGCCGAGATCCTCACACTGCCCTGAGTTACCTGGGTGCAGGGCAGAACTCCCCATCCGAAAGTGTCCCATTCTCTGTTCATCCACGTCTGTCCACGTTGCCTGACAACGAGGTGACGACGTATCGTCCGTGGGCAGCGGACGTGTCGGTTCCGTTTCCAGGGGGCCGCGCAGCTGAGTCCCGCCCTTTCCCCTTCCGGAGGTTCACATGGCTTTGCGCTCAATCCACCACCGAACTGGCCCGCGCCGCCAGAGGGCTTCGAGCCGCCCGCGGGTTGGCAGCCTGACCCCGCATGGGGGCCGGCGCCCGAAGGCTGGCAGATCTGGGTTGACGACTCCGCCCCTTCCAGCGGATCAGCCGCCTCGGCTGCGGGCGCGGCCACGGAGGCCGACCCGGCATGGGCACCGACCCAGGCCGTATCGACCGCCCCGACTGCACAGATGGGCACCAGCGCTCCGGTTGCCGACCCGACCGGCCTGTCCGCCTCAGCCCCTTCGGGTGACTACGCCGGCCCGGCGGCGGGCTCGAGTCCGTATGCAGCCAACATGGACTACGCCCAGTCCCCACACCGTTCCAGAGTCAAAGGCGCTCCCTGGAGGCCCCGCAGCCTCCTGTCAGCAACTGGCAGCCCGGAGCCGTCGGAGGGCCGGGAGGGACCGGGGGCGGCTCCAAGCCGATCACCCAGCAGTGGTGGTTCTGGACCGGCGCCGCGGTACTCGTGGTAGTACTCGTCATCAGCGGTGTCGTGTGGGCCATGAGTGGCTCTGATGACGATGGTGGTTCCAACAAGGCCGGCCAGAGCACCTCGCAGAGCAGTAAGCAGGATTCGTCAACGAAGGACAAGCCCAAGGACTCAGGTGCGTCTGCCGGAGCGTCCGCAGATTCGTCACAGGGAAGCGACGGCCCCGGGTCGGACCCGAAGAACCCCATCGATCCCACCAAGTCCTCCATCGAGTTCAAAGCCACTAAGATCTCTGACGACCCGAACGCCACGGTGACCGTCAGCATCGGGGCGGTTGAGTGGAACGCGAATGAGGACATCAAGGCGACCAACAAGTACATCTACCAGGACCCGCCCGCCGGCAAGGTCTACATCCGCGTCCCGGTAGAAATTTCTTACAAGGGCAAGGGACAGTACCAGAAGTACGATCTGCACATCGACTACTCCCACGACGGCAACACCTCGGGAAGCGAGTCGTTCATCGACGACTCCATGTTCAACCAGCAGGACATGCCTCGAGACGGGGGCTCTGCGAAGGGAAACTTCGTCTTCCTCGTGGATCAGGCCACCGCCAATGACGGCAAGGGCGTGTTTGCCGTCACGGGGTTCTCCGGCAACGATGAGGTGTACGTGGCTGCAAAGTGAGCCGCTCACCTGACGCATGAGGGTGGGGCCAACCAGACGATTCTGGTTGGCCCCACCCTCATGTACTGGTCGAGTGAGACGGACGAGGCCGACCTGTACGCCGGGTTCTGTTGCCGCCCGCCGTTACCGATCCCGGGCGGTGGCGACCATTCATCTTGGACCACTGTCACCAGTGGCCTCGTGCGACCTACCCGCTGACTCGGGCGAGCAGCCCTCGAGCGCCAGCTGTGCGGTCTTGCTCCGGGCGGGGTTTACCGAGCCGCGGCGGTCACCCGTCGCGCTGGTGGGCTCTTACCCCACCCTTTTCACCCTACCCACCGGCATGCGGTGGGCGGTCTGCTCTCTGGCACTGTCCCGCGGGTCACCCCGGGTGGCCGTTAGCCACCGCCCTGCTCTGTGGAGCCCGGACGTTCCTCAGCCCTGCACCACCACGAGGGCGATGACAGGTACCGCGGCCGCCCGGTCGGCTCGTCCGCACGGGACAGCATAGCGGCATGGCGCGCCGTCGGAGCCCGAGTGCCTGACGTACCTGACGAAGGCCCGACCTTCGGCAGGTACGTCACGTCTTATCATGTGCGGATGCTGATCCTGCTGCCTCCCTCCGAGGGGAAGACCGCTCCGAGCAGCGGCCCGTCACTGGACCTCGCTTCGCTCCTGGACGCCGAGCGGCTCACCGCACCGCGACGCACGGTGATGTCCGCACTGGCCGAGGTGAGCCGGGGTCCTGACGCCGCGTCCGTTCTGGGGCTGGGACCGCGCAGCGCGGAGCAGACGAGGACGAACCTGTCGCTGGAGACCTCGCCCTGCGCACCCGCCCATCAGCTGTTCACCGGAGTCCTGTACGAGGCCGCGAACCTCGAGTCGATCGCCGCGCAGACGACGGGGCGCAGCGCCCTGGAGCGCCACTGCGTCATCTTCTCGGGCCTGTGGGGCGCGCTCTCCCCTACCGATCCGGTGCCCGACCACCGACTGTCGATGGGAGCATCGCTGCCGGGACCGGGACGACTCCCGTCATTCTGGAAACCGCACCTCGCCCCGGTGCTCAAGGACAGGGGCGCACCGGGCCTGGTGGTCGACTGTCGGTCAGCCGACTATGCGGCCGCCTGGACGCCATCTGCCAGCGACGGTGTCGAGATCATGACGGTACGAGTGGTACGCGTCGCCAACGATGGCTCCCGCAAGGTGGTCTCGCACATGGCGAAGCAGGCTCGGGGGCTCCTCACCGGCGCGCTTCTCAGTGCCGTTGCCGCCGGGACCCTGTCGCCCGAGGCGCACGCAGGCGACGTCGCCGCTCTCGCCGCACGACTGAACAGCGTCGACGACGTCGAGGTCTCCGAGGCGGATCGGCGGGGGCGACGAGTCCTCACCCCTGGTGACTCGTTGAGGACAGTCACGCCACCGTGCACAGCGGATGGGGATCCGGAGGCAGATGCGCCCCGTCCTGAAACGCTGCTGTCAGATATCCATCCGTACGACGATGACGTCGTTCTCCTCGGCGTGGATCACCTCATCCTTCGGAGCGGCCGCGATCCGCGCCAGCTCCTGGGGGCTGATCTCGACGGCACCGCCCTCAATGGCGCGTCCCCGCAGTGCCACCGCGCCGAGGCCCCCGGTGGAGGTGCGGACAGCCTCATAATCAGCCAGCAGCACCGTCTCGATGGTGCCCGCCAGGTCCGCTCGCTGGTTCTCCAGGGACTCGATCTCCTCATCGAGGCGGGCGAACTCGGTGTCACGCTTGGCGGTGAGCTCGCGTCCGGCGGCGCGGATCTCGGCTTCCTCCCGACTGAGCCGCTCGGACTCCTCCCGAGCGGAGTCGAGCGCCTCCATCGCGACGATCTGCGCCTCCTCGAGGGCCGACTGGCGCTGGCCGAGCTGGTCGATCTCACCCTGGATGGCGGACAGGTCACGGGCCGCGCTGCTGCCGGAGTGGAGACGCTCGCGCAGCACCTCGGCACGGCGCACCACCTGAGCGACCTCGTCCTCGCTGCGGGTGGCCTGCGCCTTGGCCTCGCTGAGGGCGGCATCGGCCTGAATGGCGGCTCGCTTATTGGCCTTGAGGCGCTCGATGACCGATTCAATGCGGGCCAGGACCGGAAGGTGCTTGCGCTCGTGACGCAGCCGTGCCAGGCGGGAGTCGAGATCCTGGAGGTCGATGAGAAGGCGCTGCTGGGCAATGGGTGCGCTTGTCACGGCGTGTGCTCCTTCAGGTGCGTACAGGTTGGTGCTGCGAATCCTCTCATGATCCTCTCACGCCCGGTCTGATCCGGTGGACAGGGCGCAGTACCCAGGGTCCGTGACAATGCGGGAGACCTGGACCGCCAATGAGCCCCCATGGGAACGGGCTCCCTCCTCGAGCCGGCGGGCGAGGGGCTCCAGGCCGACCCACTCGGTGGCCCAGTGCGTTCCGCACAGAAGGTAGGGGCGACCTTCCTCCAGGTGCTCGGAGGCGGGGTGGTGGCGCAGGTCGGCGGTGAGGAAGACGTCGGCACCTGCCTCACGAGCCCGTTGCAGAAGAGAGTCTCCCGCCCCACCTGAGACGGCGATGCGCTCGACGACGGCGTCGGGTCCCCACCACGAGGAGGCCGGGCGCCGAGTCGGGCAGGGCTGCGGCGACGTCGGAGGCGAGCTGGCGCAGGGTGACGGGGTGTGGGAGCACGCCGATGCGACCGATGCCCTGGTCTGGGGAGGCCGGGTCCGGTTCCAGAGGGGAGGCCGAGGTGAGGCCCACACGGTCGGCGAGGGCCTCGGCCACTCCCCCGTGAGCGGCGTCGAGGCTGGTGTGGGCGTTGAGGAGTGCGATGCCGGCACGGATGAGGCGGTGAATGGAGCGGCCCTTGGGATCGGTGGCCGCAACGTGGTCGGTCCCGCGCAGATAGAGCGGGTGGTGGTGATGATCATGTCGACATCGGAGTCGATGGCCTCGTCGACGACGGCAGCTACAGGGTCGACGGCCAGCAGGATGCTTCGCACCGGGTCGGCGGGATCTCCGCAGATGAGCCCGTTGGAGTCCCACGACGCGGCCAGGCCGGGAGGCGCAGCCGCCTCCACAAGGGCGACAACGTCGCCAACCGTCAAGGAGCCTTCCGGGGGTGTTCCGGGAGGTCTCGCGTCCGGCCTCAGAGGATGCGGGTGCAGGGGTGTGACTCATGCGACCAGGCTAGCGGCAAGGCCGGGGATTCCTAAGACCTGACGACGTCGATGCGGCCCAGGCCGTCCACATGCCGGGGCGCCGCCGGAACACAATCGGGAAAACGACCGACGCAGCCGCCATCTGGGGTAACCTACTTCCGCGCTGCCGGGCCCCTCCGGTGCTGGCAGCGTCGGCCTCCTCGACGCCGTCGGCGTCACGGCCGCGCCCCCATAGCTCAGCGGTTAGAGCAGCGAGCTTATACCTCGTGTCGTGCCTGATAAGCACAAGGTCCTGGGTTCGAATCCCAGTGGGGGTACCACGATAGCCTTACCCAAACCGACTGGCGTGCCCAATACTTAAATATCAGGGCACTTCGCCCCCGTGGTGGAATCGGTAGACACCGCGACCTTAAAAGTCGCTGCCTACGGGCGTGCGGGTTCGAGTTCCGCCGGAACCAGCCAGTCTTACCTGAACCCACCCCAGTCGAAACAGGCTGAGATGTGGTTCCAGATGATGAACAACGCTCACCCACCAGGGTGGGCGTTGTTCGTGTTGTGGAGCTCGTGGGCTCGTCGCCGGCGGTGGGCGGTGTAGTCGAGTTGTCGGGCTGAGCCGCGTGCTGCAGGTAGTGCGTGTGAGCGGCAGCGTGCAGGCTGGGGCTGGGCCAGCTGGTCGAAGGGTGGGACGAGCAGGGCGCTAAGGCGAGTGCCAGAGCCGGTATCGGCAAGGTGGACGGTGAGGCTTCAGGGCTGGTGTGTCAGCATCGGTAGCTCCTCCCCCACTGGCATCGCTCATTCTTTCTTTTTCTCCGGCGCTGTGCTGCTCATCGTGCGCACTCGTATTGCGCCTGCCTGCTTGGTCATGGTCAGGGTCGGCCGAGAGTGAGTGCTGCCCTCACCGACTCGTCTCCTCACCCTGCTGCATCTCATCCACTGGCCCGCCAGCATTGGTCAGCATCGCTCGTTCCTTCACTTGGCAAGATGACCCCGTCCTCCTCATCGACCAGTGGGTTCACTAGGACCCGCTCGAAGAAGACTTGGTTGAGCAGCTTCTTCAGGTGCGGTGGGCGCTGACGTGTAGAGGCGGTGGCAGTCCTCGAGGAGGTCAAGGGCCTGGGTGAGGTGCTGGCGGACTTCGGTGGCGTCGGCTTGGTAGGCGGTTAGTTGGCGCTCGATATGGTTCAGCTCGCTCGTGAGCTTGGCTTGTTCTTCTTTGAGGAGCTCCAGGGGACGGCTCCTTCGTAGTGGGCATGAAGGAGACGACGTCGTCTCGTCCTCGATGTTGGTGCGTCGGGTGGTGAGGGAGCGCACTGCCTTGTCCTTCTCCCCTTCGATCTGGCTTAGCTCGTCGTGGAGGTAGTGCTCGATCTGCGTTCTGTCTGCTGTACTGAGCTGGATGGTTCGGTAGAGGCTCTACCATCCGTCGTTCGACGACGTCGATGAGGACGGCGGTGAAGGCGCAGTCGTGGAGGCGGCAGCGGCGGGCGCAGACGAAGTAGGGTAGATGGTGCCCTTGCTGTTCTTTTAGCGTTTTGGACGGACAGACGCGCCCCTGCACTGGCCACAGACGACCGTGCTCTTGAGGAAGTGGTTGTGGATGCGCTGGCGCTCCCATAGCGCCGCGAGGCCAGGATGGCTTGGACGGTCTGCCAGGTCTGGCTATCTACCAGCGGTTCATGCTTACCGGGGTACTCCACGCCCTGGAACGTGACGATGCCCTTGTAGTAGGGGTGGCGCAGGATCTCGTGCAGGCGCGTGGCCGTGATGGGCTTGGCGCAGCGCCGCGGCGTAGGGCGGAATACTCAGGCCGAGAGTGTTGAGATGGTCGGCCAGCTGCCGCACCGTCCAGTTACCTGTCGCATACTCCGTGAAGGCCAGTCGCACCAGTGGTGCGCGCTCCTCATCCAGAGCGACCGTCCGGATCTCCCGCCCGTTCTCGTCTCTGGCGCGGACGTTGATGTAACCGAGCGGTGCCTTACCCAGCGTCCCGCCGTTCCTGGCTTTCTCTCCCATCCCCTTAATGACCTCATTAGCCAGGTTCCGGGAGTAGAACTCAGCGATGCTACTCATAATGCCGTGCAGCAGCATCCCACCTGGCGTCTGGTCGATGTTCTCGCTGGTCGACACCAGCCGGACGCCAGCATCCTCGAACGCCCGGTTGATCTCCACATCGTCCGCCCGGTTCCGGGCTAACCGATCTAACTTATGGACAATGACATAGTCGATGCCGCCGTCTTCCTTGAGGTAGGCCAGCATCTTCTGCAGCTCAGGGCGGTTGGCACTACGAGCCGACTCACCCCGATCAGCGAACTCCTTAACCACCAGTGCACCCATCGACTGAGCCTTGCGCTTATTCGCCTCACGTTGAGCCGGCAGGAGAAGCCCTCCTACTCCCGCCACGCTGAGCCTGCTCCCGGGTGGAGACGCGGATGTATGAGACAGCACGTTTGGGAGTGAGTTGCGCCGCCATGGCGGTGAATGGATCGGGGGCGAGTGCGTCAGGCATGGTGCACCTCCTGCTGGATTCGGTGGCTTGACTGGTTGCGCTGGTTGCACTGGCTTGGCTGGTATCGCCGGCCGTGCTGTCTCGCGGGCATCTATGCCGTCAACTGCTTCACCGGCCTGTCGACATCACTGGACCGGCGGACTCTCCGACCTGATCGGCTTCGCCGGTTTCGCCAGGCTGGCTGCGTTCACTACTTCGCTGGCGCTGTCGGCGGTCGTAGTCTCTGAGCTCATCGAGCTGGCGCATCCACGCGCCTTCTTCGTCGTTCCACAAGGCTGGTGGGTGCCGTCGCCAGGGTGCCAGCCGTTGAGGGCAGACCAGGTGGGTGCGCTGGGCCTGACGAGCTGTTCAAAGCACCGCGTCTGCTTCGGTGGTGGTGAGGTTGGGGTGGGCCAGCCCGCCGTGATGACGTAGTCCACGCCACCGCGCTGGCAGGCATCGAGCAGCATGCTTCAGCCCGTGCTGGCGCGTCTGTCGGTCGTGGAACTCGGTGACCAGGTTGAGACCAGCCCGTTTCGGCGTAGTCCTCCACCAGGTCACGCTGGCGGGCGAGCTCGAAGGGGTAGCGGGCCGCGCCGTAGAAGATGGCGATCGGCCCGGTGCCCGCCTGGCCGTCCAGCGCGGTGGTTGGTACCTCCTCCAGCACCGCCGCCGGCTCATGTAGCTTATCTGGCGTATTCGTTGTGGTTTGTGTTGTCATCGGTGTCCTCCTCTCGTATCTCTTACTCTCTATCCGTTGTTTTGTGTTTCTTCTCTTTCTATTGACGCTCAGATGGACGGAAAAAGTCCAGTCTGGTTTTCGCTTGATCCTCTGGCGGCAATCCGCGAGTTTCCGCACGGATCGCAGTTTGGTGGTTGTCTGCTGTGCGCAGTATTCGCCTCACCCCCTCATATTTCGCCTCATCAGATGGGGTACTGCCGCGTTTCTCCTTTCTCAGGGGGATATGCCTTCTTTTGGTGTGTCAGCGCGTCTGGCTGGTGGCCTGTGGGGTGGGGATGGCGGCGGGGCCGCCGTGGATCAGGGTGGGCAGCTGGTCGAGGAGGATGACGCGGAAGAGGTCGCGCAGCAGGCCGGTGCTGTGGGCGATGGCTCGCTCGAGGCGGTGGCGTCTGCGGTCGGTGGGGACGAGCCAGACCACCAGGGGAAGACGTCGCTGTCGCTGGCTTGGGCTGGTGGTGGCTTGGTGTTCTGGTAGCGCCAGCAGGTGGCGATGACGCGGCCGGGGTTCTCGGTAGGCGCGGTCGACCTCGACGAGGTAGCGGTCCTCATAGGCCGGGCTAGGTGATGGTCACCGCCAGGTCGGGGCGCAGCACCTGTACCTGGCCGCTGGGGCTGAGCGCAGTGCGCCAGCAGTCCGGTTCCAAGGCGACCGCCGCCTCGGTGTCCGTCTCCCTGGCGGATGGCCTCCTCGATGCTGGTGCGCACCTCCGTTATGGCGAGGAGGTGGTCTAGGAAGGTGGTCGACACTCGCGGGGCCGCCGCCGCGCCACCTCCCTCTCCCTCATCTGCTGCCACACGGCGGTGGCCGCGGGTGGTGGCGGCCCAGATGGTCACGGCTGAGCCGCCCTGCCAGCCCCGACCCGTCGCTCCAGGCTCGTTAGCAGGCGCTGCTGGGCCAGGCTGGCCAGGTGGCGCTGGGTCTGGCGCAGGGCCGAGGCCGGCGAGGCGCGTACCCGGCGCGGTGAGCCTGAGCGAGCTGCGTGGTGGTGGCGAAGCGGTGGCCGCCACCAGGGGCGAGCAGGCGCGCCTGCATCGGATGGATCGGCGGGGGCACCAGCGATGAGAACCGGGCCGTGCTATCTGCGGGTGACCGGTTCATCGCTGGCCGCCTCCGCCGGGCCAGACGTGACCACACCAGGTGGGGTCCAGTCACCGCCACTAATCGACGAGAAAGGGCGGATTGTGCCGCTTTGCCGCGAGCTGCTTCGAGTGCAGCGGTGCGTCGACCGATGCGTCCACCGAGACGACGCCCCCACCCAGTGGTTCGCAGGCCAACATCGCTGCCGTCACCACTACTACTTCGCCTGCAGCAGGTGCGCAGGTCGTGTGCTCATGTACATGGTGGCGTCATGGTCGCCTCCTGCGGCCAATCGCGGGGCGGGGTCGCCCTAGACTCAGCCTCAGTTCCGTTGCTGGTGCCGTCCGTCCAGACTCATCCGGGGTGCCGGGCTTCAGTTCATCAGCCGTCCTTCACTGGTCTCATCACTAGTGACATCAGTATGGTGGCAGTGGTCGTGTCCTGTAGCGTCGTCGTCGGGTTGTGTCGCTCACTTCGCGTCGGCGGTGCTGGGTGTGCTGGCGCTGGTGAGGGCGATGAGGTCGCTTCGGTCTGCTCGGCTGGGATGCCGTAGCGGGCGTGGCTGGCGGCGTAGAGCAGGGCTGGGTCGCGCACCGCTGGTGGGGCGGGCCGGGTGGCCAGGGAGAACCAGCCCGAGCGGTGTCCGTGGTGCATGACGGTGGCGTAGGCCTGGTACTGGGCCAGCAGCTGGAAGTCGGCCGCCTCCAGCTCCGGAGCCAACCGGGCTGCTGCGGCCGCGTCGGTCGCCGACAAGGCGAAGTACACCTTGGAGCGCGTGTTGGTCTCCACCGCCCTGCATCATCTCCGGTACTCAGCTGGCCCGCGGTACTGGTGCGCCAGGTGGAAGGCCGCGCCCAGTGACCGGGCCTGGGCCAGGGCGTCGGCCAGGCTGCCCGGCAGCCCGGCTAGGAAGGCCTGGACCTCATCGATATACACGCTGACGATCTGCCGCCGCTGGGCCGGCTCTGCCTGGCGTGCCAGCAGGTGCTGCCACAGCTGCGAGACCAGCAGGGTCCCCTAGCAAGCGGGCCGCTCCGGCTCCGAGCAGGCCCTGGTTGAGGTTGACCACCACGATGCGTCGGCGCTCCAGCAGATCCATCAGCCCGAAGCGGGGCTGGGCCTGCCCAGCATCGCCCGCAGTCCCTGGGCGCAGCATCAGCTGGCGCAGCTTGTTGAGCACCAGGGCGACCTCCACCGCCTGGGTCCGCACCGGCTCAGCCTCATAGCCCTGCCAGAAGACATCCGTCCCCAAAGGATCAGACGGGCGAGTGCCAGCACCCGGCGTCGGAAGGCCGGATTGGTCAGCAGCGGCACCAGCCACCAGCGTCGCCTGCGGGATGCGCCAACAGCAATACGTAACCCC
>BNJU01003210.1_pt1 | contig 26642 bp, 37 predicted proteins | sample 8539281 | NCBI WGS metagenome assembly BNJU01 (sample SAMD00202456, study PRJDB9452) | human saliva metagenome | isolation source: human saliva | place: Japan
TTTGATGATTTGTTCTAATTTAAAGTCAACTTGTTCAAATAAGCCGACTAAGTTTCATCTAATTAAGACTTAACAGTAAAACCAGTAGAGATGATTTTTTTATGATTTTCATTTCTACTGGTTTTTAGAATATAATAGAGTATAAGTAAGTTTTTATCCAAAGACTAAAACTTTAGGAAGTTATATATTGAAATTATCAAAAATGATTGCTATAAATTACTAATAATGATACTCTCAAACAAGAGTAAGCTTAATGGAAGTAGTGTTTGCTATACCTTAATAACTTTTCGATATGGAATGGAGATAAGTATGATTTTAGGTGAAACTTATAGGAAAATAAGAGAAGAAAAAGGGATTTCTATTTCTTCATTAGCAGGTGCTGAAATTTCAAAAATCTCAAATATCTAGATTTGAATTAGGAGAAACAGAGATTTCTGTCTTTAAGTTATTGTATCTTCTTGAAAGAATAGGAGTAACACTAGAAGAATTTCTGCTTATCTGTAATCATTATCAACCTTCGGATTTTTAATACCTTAATAGCTTCTGTTAAACAGGTCGCATATAATGAAGATGCTCAAGCATTACTAGATATGGTAGAGAAAGAAATAGAACTTTTTCATGAGACAAATTCTCATTACCATAAATTAAATGCTATTTTCATCGAAAGTATTGTTTCGGGAATGGATAAGAATCATCAATTGAGTCGTCAAGACGCCTCTTATCTTACAAACTATTTATTTTTCGTTGAAAACTGGGGTTATACGAAACGCTCATCCTTGGAAATTGCTGTCGTGTTCTATCTCCAGATTTATTATTTAGATATGCCAAAGAGGCACTCAAAAAGGGAAAGTTGTATAGTTCTATACCTAGAAATAGACAATCTCTCATTCAACTACTTCTCAATTCTTTTGATTATAATGATTGAGAACGACTTATATGAGGAATCTTTATTTTTAAAACAGGCTACGAAGAATATATTATGGATTCCACAGATTTTTGAACAAACTATTTTTGCTATATTTAGATGGATATTTGGAACTGAAATTCTATCATAATCAAAAATCACTTTTAAAAATCGAAGAAGCTTTTAAAAATTTTTCGAACTCTTCAATAAAACAATCTACAAAAATTACAAAGAATACTTTGAGAAACACATCATTCATTTTAATAGACTAGGCCATTTATCTATAAGGTAATAACGTGATCAAACTCTTCCAATATTTTCTGGATTTTGATCATGAGTAATGACAATAACAATTGCATCTTTAATGGATAGAATGTAGTCCATTATTTCTTTTGCTTTTTATTGGATCAAGGTTACTTGTAGGTTCGTCAAATATATATACTGAATATGTTTTGACTAAAAACCCTAGCTAAATCAATTCGTTGCTTTTTCTCCTTCTGAAATGATTTGGTTTGATTGAGACTAGGTTTTTACGAAGGAAAGTCTTCATTAAAACCTAAGGTTTTTTCTTAATTTTTCAGTTAAATGAAGGTTTCTAGCCAATTTGATATTCTCTAGAATATTGCCTTCAATTAGAAAGTCATTTTTGCACAAACGCAATATCTTTATATAACTCCTCTGAGGGAATATCAATATTCTGTTTTCCGTTGATTTTTTTATTTCTCCATCATAAAGATTTTTGGATAATAATTTAGTATTAATTTTACTAAAAGTTGTTTTTCCCAGTTCCTGAAGCACTCGATAATCGCATAGCGCTTGCTTTTTAAATTCATAGGAAAAATGATCAAATAATATTCTATTTTCAATTTCATAATATAATTGGCTAATAGAAATAGTCGAAATGTTATCACAATCAATTGTACTTGTTTTATGGAAAAGTTCCATGATTTGTCTCATATAGATTTTTCTTGGATATTATCAATAATGGACTTGCTACTGCTGATTAAATTTTTATTGTAAAGAATAGATTGTAATGGAGCAAAAACACCGTTTAATAATTGAATACTTGCTACTAGTAATCCAATAGTCAGTAAGTTATTTCTTACAAAAAGATACCAGCGACCATACAGGATAGTTGAGAGCCAAAACTTAGTAAAATTCCAGTAGTTGAAGCTAAGTCTTTTAAGAATTGATATGTTTTTCTGGACTCTTCAAATTCTAAACTGATTCCCTGAATTTTTTCTTGGGTCCAGCTTTGAATATTTAATAACTTAATTTGTTCAAAACCATTAATAAAGTTTGTCATTTTTTGACAAATAGTGATTATTTTTGTAGAGAATAATTATTAGTTGATTTAGTCATTAACTTTCCAGGAATTTGTGATAGAAAAATCGTTATACTCGACAATAAAAGAAAGACTAATGCTAATCGCCATTCTATATAGATAATAGCAACCACACTCATGATAAGGCTCCCTAAATTTGCAATTAGAGAGATCTTAGGGGATTAATAAATTTTCTTGAATAAGATCACTGTTTTTGGTGATATTATTTAAGAAATCTGAATAGTTACGGTTGTCAATTTGGTTAAATTCACGCGATAAATAATGTAATAAGAGACACCTTTTTAGATCTAAAAATAACTTTTTACATATTGGTTTTTAAGATAGGAATAGGAACAAGAAATCAAGAACCACAGTAAAATCGAACCTACAGAAATAGTGATATGAAAGAGTAATCCACTATTTGAATTAGATATACTATCAAGTATTCTTCCTAATTGCAGAGAAGAATGTCATTAAAAGAGCACTTGTCAGACTTAATAAAATGAGCAAGAAATATAGTAATTTATATTGTTTCGTAATCTGGTTCATATTTTTCACCTCTTAATCTATGATAGCAACATTATATTCTAAAACTAAAACTCAGGCTGAGATCTCCCATATTTGGGACATTAATTTTATTTCTTTACTATATTTTTGGCTTATAGACATCTGTTGTATATCCAATGAATTTACAAAAGCCTTCTTTTTTGTTACTATAATAGATAGAAAGAAGGTGAGAATATGTCTAAGACGAGTATGAGTATTCGTTTGGATAGTGAGGTTAAGGAACAGGCTCAACAGGTTTTTAACCATTTAGGGATGGATATGACTACAGCCATCAACATTTTCCTCCGTCAGGCTATTCAATATCAGGGTCTACCGTTTGATGTAAAGATAGATGAAAACAGGAAATTGCTTCAAGTGGTCACGGATGTAGAGCAAAATCGGAATATGAGTCGGTCTTTTGAATCTGTCTCAGACTTGATGGAGGACTTGCGTGCTTAAGATTCGCTATCATAAACAGTTTAAAAAAGATTTTAAGGTGGCAATGAGGCGTGGATTGAAAGCAGATTTGTTTGAAGAAGTCTTGCATTTTCTGATTCAAGAAAAAGAACTTCCTGTCAGATATCGTGACCATCAATTGACTGATTCCAAGCATTTCCAAGGTGTTCGGGAGTGTCATATCCAGCCGGATTGGCTTTTGGTGTATAAAGTGGACAAGGATGAATTGATTTTAAACTTGCTGAGGACAGGAAGTCATAGTGATTTGTTCTAATGGATTCAAATATCCTCGCTCGGTTTGAGGTTGGCTAATGATAGAAAAGAAAAAAAGAGCAACACCCTGGAAGTCAGGGAAAGTCATTTCCATTCGCCTACGGAATGGCGTCTATGTCTTAGCGCAAATGGTCCGAGAGCCCTATCTAGTGTTTTTTAACCATTTTAAGGAGGAAAATAGCTGGAAGGGAGTGACCTTAAAAGAGGAGGATATTCTCTTTTGTAAAGCGGTCACTCGTCAGTTTCTACGCTATAGTCCTGTAACGATTGTCAAAGATCTTGAGCCTCTGTTAGATTATCGGCTACCTAAAGAATGGATTTACAGCCATATGGGAGGGCATCCGATTACGGTTTCGGTGAAGGGACAGGAGCGACAAGTAGCTGGTTTTGGCCAACGGCTTTCCTTAGTTCAGGCGGGTGAGGAAAGTGGCACACAGAGGATAATCCTCTAATGGGACTCTTCCAAGCTTATATCTTACCAGATATCCAAGAGAAAGATTGGGAGCGGGTAGGTCAGGCTGAGCTCATGTCCATCGAAGTCTTTCCGACGCTCAATGAACGTCTTTATCTCTGCTTTCTCCATGGGAAAAATGTGAATCCAGAGCTAGATATCTCTTTGGGAAAGCCCCTGCCCGATGATTATGAAACCTATATCGATATTCTTACCAACAGCCCAGAGGCAAGACGCCTCTATCTAGGTGAGGAGGATGACTAAGAAAGGAATGGAACGATGAGAGTAAAAATTTTTGCAGAAGACAAACCTGCTCAAAAAACATTTAGCTATCAATTAGAGCTAGATACCGATACAATTTTAAAAGTCACTGGCTTGGTCTGCTCCACTGTCGTGGTAGCAAACCTCTTGTCACTCTTAAAGGATTAATATAGAAAAGGATTGAAAAATGGTTTTACCAAATTTTTAAAGAAAACTTAGAAAAAAATATGCTAAATTGTTGGTTGCGAACGGAGTTAACGTGCGACCTGGCCATACCTTGGCTTTGAACATCGATGTGGAGCAAAGAGAATTGGCTCACTTGATTGTGAAAGAAGCCTATGCCTTGGGGGCCTACGAAGTCATTGTCCAATGGGCAGATGATTTTACTACCCGGGAAAAATTCCTCCATGCACCGATGGATCGCTTGGACAATGTACCTGACTACAAGATTGCAGAGATGAATTACCTCTTGGAACACAAGGCCAGTCGTTTGGGTGTCCGTTCTTCTGATCCAGGTGCCTTAAATGGTGTAGACGCAGAGAAACTTTCTGCTTCTGCCAAGGCTTTTGGGAATGGCCATGAAACCAATGCGCATCGCTACTCAATCCAACAAGGTCAGCTGGACAGTTGCTGCAGCAGCTGGTTTAGAATGGGCGAAAAAGGTCTTCCCAAATGCGGCGAGCGACGAAGAAGCAGTGGATCTCCTTTGGGATCAAATCTTCAAGACCTGCCGGGTGTACGAAGAAGATCCAGTCAAGGCTTGGGAAGAGCATGCTGCTATTTTGAAGAGCAAGGCAGATACACTTAATAAAGAACAATTCTCAGCCCTTCATTACACAGCGCCAGGCACCGATTTGACCCTTGGCTTGCCGAAAAACCACGTCTGGGAATCTGCTGGAGCCATCAATGCCCAAGGCGAAGGTTTCTTGCCAAACATGCCGACAGAAGAGGTCTTCACAGCTCCTGACTTCCGTCGTGCAGAAGGTTATGTAACTTCCACAAAACCGCTTAGCTACAATGGGAACATCATTGAAGGCATCAAAGTGACCTTTGAAAATGGAGAAATTGTAGATATCACAGCTGAAAAGGGCGATCAAGTCATGAAAGATTTGGTCTTCAAAAACAAGGGAGCGCGTGCCTTGGGTGAATGTGCCCTCGTACCAGACCCAAGCCCAATTTCCCAATCAGGTATTACCTTCTTTAACACCCTCTTTGATGAAAATGCCTCTAACCACTTGGCCATCGGGGCAGCCTATGCCACCAGTGTAGAAGGTGGAGCAGAGTTCACAGAAGAAGAACTCGAAGCAGCCGGCCTCAACCGCTCAGACGTCCACGTTGACTTCATGATCGGCTCAAGCCAAATGGATATCGACGGCATCCGTGAGGATGGAACACGCGTCCCAGTCTTCCGCAACGGAGATTGGGCAATATAGGGAGCAAAACAGAAATCAGTAACTCGAAGAGTTTGATTTCGTGGTTTTGCCCCCGCACAGTTGATTAGGAAGTACGAGTACCGCAGGTAGGAGTAGTTCCAATCAACCACTGCGCCAAGAGACAGAAATCGGTAGATGAAGTCTCGATTTCTACCTCGCTTTTCGATTTTAAGGCTCGGGCAAAAAAGGTCCACAGGATCTTTTTAGTGCCCCCACCCATTTGATTAGGAAGTGCCTTGCTCCGCAATCCCTATCCACCACCTCAAAACAGTGTTTTGAGCAATCAACCACTGTGCCGAGAGAAAGAAATCCGGTACTCAGAGCCTTTGTTTTTAGAATACATCAATAAAGAGTTTTGGTTTTTAAGAGCCAGCTCTGTCCGCTAGTTTTAACGAAATATAGGGATAAAATTTTATAGCTTCTTCTCTTAATTAAAGAACCTTTCAAAGAAGGCTTGACGAGGGCCTGCTTTCTAGATAGACTGAGAGTAAGCGTTTATACACAACAAAAATTTAGGAGGTCCTGATGAAATCACATCAACCACGTTATGCTATTCGCAAGTATGCTGTCGGAGTTGCTTCGGTACTGGTTGGCTTTTTGCCAGTGGTCAGGTTGTAGCGAAAGAGATACGCCGAGCGTTACAGAAAGTCCTGCAACGACTCTTCCGACGCAAGCAAGTGAAGGAGACTTGCCTCCCTCTACTACTGATGAAGCTACTCAGCCAGCAGTAGAAAAAAACCAGTGTTCCTGCTCCGATCGTCGATCAAAGTCAACCGACCCTACCTGATCGAGAATTACGCGCATCCGATCTTGATCGCTTGATTCGTGAAGAAGCAACCTCTGTCACAGAAGCTGATGTGGCGACTCAACCGGTAACAGCAACGACTGAAACACCAGCTAAAGATCCAGAGCAAGAAGAAAAATTGGCTAAGAAAAAGGTCATCTCTATCGATGCCGGTCGCAAATACTTCTCACCTGATCAAATCAAGGAAATCATTGATGAAGCTAGTAAGACGGGCTATACCGATTTGCATCTCTTAGTTGGAAATGATGGTTTGCGCTTTGTTCTTGATGATATGTCCTTGCAGGTAGGAGATACGTCCTACTCTAGCCAGGCGGTGAAGGAAGCAGTCGAAAAAGGAACCAAAGCTTATTATGATGATCCAAATGGAACAGCCTTGACTCAGGCTCAAATGGATGACATTTTGGCTTATGCCAAATCCAAGAATATAGGCGTGATTCCAACGATCAATAGCCCAGGGCACATGGATGCAATTCTGACAGCTATGGAGCAATTGAGGGATCGAAAACCCTCACTTCAATTACTTTTGGTACGAAAAAAATCAGAACGGACCGTTGATTTAGACAACCAAAAAGCCCTAGATTTCACCAAAGCCTTGGTGGACAAGTATGCGACTTATTTCAGTGGCAAGACAGAAATCTTTAACATTGGTTTGGACGAATATGCCAATGATGCAACAGATGCCCATGGTTGGCAAGTCCTTCAAGCCAGCAAGCATTGGCCAGATGAAGGCTATCCAGATAAAGGATACGAAAAATTTATCCAATATGCCAATGATCTAGCGGCTATTGTGAAAAAACACAAGATGAAGCCAATGGCCTTCAACGATGGTATCTACTACAATGGCGATACTTCCTATGGCACTTTTGATAAGGATATCATTGTATCCTACTGGACGGGTGGTTGGAATGGCTATGATGTTGCTTCATCCAAGCTCTTGTCTGAACTAGGCCATCAAATTCTGAATACCAATGATGCTTGGTACTATGTCCTCGGTCGTGACAAGGCTGGATCGGGTTGGTACAATCTTGATCAAGGTCTTGAAGGGATTTCTAAATCAGCGATCGATTCCGTTCAGAAAAATGATGGGGCTAAGGTTCCCTTCATCGGTGGAATGGTAGCGCCTGGGCAGATACGCCATCCGCAACCCTACAAAAAAGACCTTCTCTTTAAGCTCATGCACGCTTTTGCGGACAAGAACGCAGACTACTTTGTAGCAGATCCTGAAGTCGTTGAAAAAGCTCTTGCAGAAGCTCCAACTGATTTGGATCACTATACACCAGAGTCTCTAGTAGCCTTTACAGAAGCTAAAAAAGCTTTGGAAGGGGTAGGAGCAGACACGACTCGAGCAGAAGCGAAAGAACTGATTGCTTCTCTCAAAGCCGCTCAAGAGGCCTTGGTCCATACAGAAAGCTATGCCAAAGAGTTGGCGGACAAGGAAGCTGCTGAAAAACTAGCTAAGAGCAAAGTGATTTCCATTGACGCAGGGCGCAAATACTTCTCGCTAGATCAGTTGAAACGGATCGTGGACAAGGCCAGTGAGCTAGGCTACTCTGACTTGCACCTCCTTGTCGGAAATAATGGTATGCGCTTTGTCCTCGATGATATGACCCTGGAGGCAAATGGCAAAACCTACACTAGCGACGATGTGAAAGCTGCTATCCTTGAAGGAACCAAGGCCTATTATGACGATCCAAATGGTCAAGCCTTGACCCAAGCAGAAATGGATGAGTTGCTAGCTTATGCTACCTCAAAAGGCATTGGTTTGATCCCAGCAGTCAATAGTCCAGGGCACATGGATGCCATCTTGGTAGCGATGCAAAAACTAGGTATCGAACATCCGCAAGCGACCTTTGATACGGTTTCTAAGACAACTATGGACCTGACCAACGAAGAAGCAGTCAACTTTACTAAGGCCCTAATTGGCAAGTACATGGACTATTTTAAAGGTAAGTCTAAGATCTTTAACTACGGAACAGACGAATACGCCAATGATGCTACCAATGCCCAAGGTTGGTACTACCTCAAATGGTATGAGCTCTATGGTAAATTTGCGGACTATGCCAACAGTCTCGCAGCCATGGCCCGCGAAAAAGGCTTGCAACCAATGGCCTTTAACGATGGTTTCTACTATGGAGACGAAGATGATGTTGCCTTTGACAAAGACGTCTTGATTTCTTACTGGTCTAAAGGATGGTGGGGCTATAACCTCGCATCTCCTCAATATCTAGCAAGCAAGGGGTATAAGTTCCTTAACACTAACGGAGATTGGTACTATATCCTCGGTCAAAAACCTGAAGATGGTGGTGGCTTCCTCAAGAAAGCTATCGAAAATACTGAAAAAACTCCATTCAACCAGCTAGCTTCAACTAAATATCCTGAGGTTGATCTTCCTACTGTTGGTAGTATGGTAGCTATCTGGGCAGATAGACCAAGCGCTGAGTACAAGGAAGAAGAAATCTTTGAACTTATGACTGCCTTTGCCAACCACAATAAGGACTATTTCAAAGCTGACTATACGGCCCTTCGTTCGGCTCTTGCCAGTGTTCCAACAGATCTTTCGATCTATACAGAGGAATCTCGTTCAGCTCTTGCAACGGTGCTAGACCAGTTAAATTGGACGATTAGTCGTGCCCACCAAGAAAAAGTGGTAGAACAGGTTGAACAATTAACTCAAGCTCTCAGCCAGTTGAAACCAATCACCCAAGTGGGAAGCCAAGCAGAAAATGATGTTAGAGCCTTGGTAGAAGACAAACCAAGCTTGGAAATCGTTGAAAAAGAAGTGGACTTTGAAGTTGTCGAACGTACGAATCCAGACTTAGCTAAGGGCGAACGAAAAGTGGTTCAGACAGGTGTCAAAGGCCAACATCGTGAATTTGTTGCAGTATCTGCTCTTGATGAGAGTCGCCAAGTGATAGGAACAGAAGTTTCGAAAGAAGCTGTTTCTGAGATTGTGGAAGTGGGAACCAAGGAGGCAGAAGTGGTCACTCCGACTCCAGGTTTACAGGATAGTCCAAGTCCTCAAGCAGACCTACCTCAAGTCGATCAAGGAGGTCATCATCAAGTTAGACCAGTAGCCCCTGAAGTGAAGCCACTTGTGAACCCTCAACCAGCTCCAGTTGCTTCAGATCAAAAACCAGTAGAAGAGGCTAAGCTAGCACCGGTGCAAGATCAAGCACCATCTAGCCAACAGCTTCCTGAAACCGGCCAAGAGTCTATCTTAGGTTTAGCCTTACTTGGAGCCATCTTAGGAGCGGCAGGTATGAGTCTCAAAGGACGGAAAGAAGACTAATCAGCCCCCCGATTGAACTAAGTTTTTCTAGTTTTCCAGAAATGGAAAAAGGAGAGACTTGGTTCTTTTTGTCTTAAAAACTGTACCCGGACAGTTGTCGCTTTTCTGCCTTGTTCCGCTTGGATGAACTTGATAAAATAAAAACATGACACGATACAAAGCAACTATTTCTTACGATGGAACTCTATTTGCGGGTTTCCAACGACAACCGCATGCGCGTAGTGTGCAAGAAGAAATCGAGAAGACCTTGATGCGTTTGAACCATGGACAGGCAGTGACCATTCACGGAGCGGGACGGACGGATGCAGGTGTCCATGCCCTTGGCCAGGTCATCCATTTTGATCTCCCCCAGTCGCGGGATGAGGAAAAGCTCCGCTTTGCCCTCGATACCCAAACTCCAGAGGATATTGACTTTATCCGGGTGGAGCAAGTACCTGATGACTTCCATTCGCGCTACCAGAAGCATAGCAAGACCTACGAATTCATCGTGGATTATGGCCGCCCTAAAAATCCCATGATGCGCCACTATGCAACTCCCTATCCTTACCCCTTGGATGTGGCCAAGATGCAAGAAGCCATCCAAAAATTTGAGGGGACCCACGATTTCACTGGCTTCACAGCTTCGGGAACCAGTGTGGAAGACAAGGTTCGGACGATTACAGAGGCTCGCTTGATCGAGGATGCGGCAAATCATCGCCTTCTCTTTACCTTTTCGGGCAATGGCTTTCTTTACAAACAGATCCGCAATATGGTGGGGACCTTGCTAAAGATTGGCAATGGACGAATGCCGGTGGAGCAAATTGACTTGATTTTAGAAAAAAAGGACCGCAATCTAGCAGGTCCAACAGCAGCGCCAAATGGCTTATACTTAAAGGAGATCCGTTATGAGTAATGAATTGATTCTAGCTATTTCAGGAAATGATATTTTTTTAGTGGGGAGGCCTTCATGCGGACCTTGCGACCCTATACGACCAACAAGCAGACATGGTTTTGTAGCGGTGACTTGTTTGACAGCCATGACCGAGCATGGTTTTGAAGTCATTCCGGTGGATCCGACGACCTTTGCCCAACAGCTCAACTCTCTCAAGGATGTTCCTTTTTCCGCTATTAAGCTCGGACTCTTGCCAAATGTTGAAGTGGCAGATCTGGCCTTGGACTACGTCAAGGACCATGCGGATATCCCTGTCGTCTTAGACCCTGTCTTGGTCTGCAAGGAAACCCATGATGTGGAAGTGTCAGCCCTTCGAGATGAATTAATCAAGTTCTTCCCTTCTGTGACCATCATCACACCAAACTTACCAGAGGCTGAGATCTTGACCCAAAGCAAAATTCAATCGCTCGATGATATGAAGGAGGCTGCTCGTAAACTCCATGAATTGGGAGCAGCCAATGTCGTGGTCAAAGGGGGCAATCGCCTCAACCAAGAAAAAGCCATCGATGTCTTTTATGACGGACAAGACTTTACGGTCTTCGAAGAAGCCGTCCTAGAAAAGAATAATACAGGAGCTGGTTGTACTTTTGCATCTAGTATTGCAAGCCAGTTAGTCCAAGGGAAGGGACCTTTAGAAGCTGTCGAGGCTTCAAAAGTTTTCGTCTACCAAGCCATTCAAAAATCAGATCAATACGGAGTAGTTCAATATGACCAATAAACGTACCCAAGTAATCGCCCTGCTTAGCCATTTTTATCTGCCTTGACGGTAGTGCTAGGCTATTATACCAAGTTGCCAACTCCTACCGGGATGGTGACCTTGCTGGATCTAGGTGTATACTTCACCGCCTTTTATTTGGGGCGCAAAGAAGGAGCAGTAGTTGGTGGTCTTGGCGCCTTTCTCTTAGACCTCGTCTCCGGTTATCCTCAATGGATGTTCTTTAGTCTTCTTTTCCACGGAGCTCAAGGCTACTTTTGCTGGCTTTTAAAGGAAAAGCCCGCTATATCGGTCTGTTACTTGCTACTGTCATCATGGTAGGTGGCTATGCACTAGCTTCAGCGCTCTTTTTAGGAAACAACTGGGGGCCAGCCTTAGCGGAGATTCCTCATAATTTGGTTCAAAACTTCGTTGGTATGGCTCTAGGATATGCTCTTTATCATTTCTTACCAAAGAAGGGGAATTAGAAGATGGAGTTGGAGCAATTAAAAAGAGAAACCCAGGAAATCTTGCTGGATCTTTTATCCAAGGCTCATCTGCGTCAGGGGCAAATCCTTGTGTTAGGCCTGTCAACCAGCGAGGTCGCTGGAGCAAGTATCGGTAAGAACTCAAGTTTAGAGATTGGGCAAGCCATTGTGAAAACCATCCTAGATACCCCTAACTCCCAAAGGGATTTATTTAGCGGTTCAAGGATGTGAGCACCTTAACCGAGCTCTGGTGGTCGAACGTGAACTAGCAGAAAAGAAAGACTTAGAAATCGTTAATGTACTACCGAGCCTCCATGCGGGTGGTGCCGGTCAGTTGGCGACTTTCAGTTATATGAAAGACCCAGTCGAAGTTGAATTTATCACAGCTCAGGCAGGCTTAGATATTGGAGATACCTCTATCGGGATGCATGTCAAGCATGTGCAAGTACCTGTTCGTCCTGTCTTGAAAGAACTGGGGGGCGCTCATGTGACGGCTCTAGCTAGTCGTCCGAAGTTAATCGGAGGGGCGCGTGCTTCTTACCAAGAAGATCCGCTTCGAAAATCCTAAGATTGAAAAACTGACTCAACGAAGGAGTTGGTTTTTTTCAATCCATCGATTCAGCTATAAAGGGAATAAGGACGAAAGAAGTAGTCCTTATTCAGTCCAATCAGGGGTCATACACGGATGATTTGAAAGTGGTTCACCATAAACGTGTGGATTGGCCTAAGAATTGGCTATTCCTAGTCAAAAAGGAATCAAAAGCAGATTGCCCCAAAAACTTGCATTTTTCGAAGTTTTATGGTAAAATTATAAGGAATGACTATATTATTTTTAAGGAGAGACAGAATGTCTGTATCATTTGAAAAACAAAGAAACAAACCGCGGTGTATTGACTTTCACTATCAGTCAAGAACAAATTAAACCAGCTTTAGATCGCGTGTTTGAGTCTGTTAAGAAAAACTTGAACGTACCAGGATTCCGTAAAGGTCACCTTCCACGCCCAATCTTCAACCAACGTTTTGGTGAAGAATCACTTTACCAAGACGCTTTGAACGATCTTCTTCCAGCAGCTTATGAAGCAGCAGTGAAAGACGCAGGCCTTGAAGTTGTTGCTCAACCAAGCTTTGACATTGTATCAATGGAAAAAGGTCAAGATTGGACATTGACAGCAGCTGTTGTAACAAAACCTGAAGTAAAATTGGGTGCTTACAAAGACCTTGAAGTTTCTGTAGAAGTTTCTAAAGAAGTAACAGATGAAGATGTAGATGCACGTATCGAACGCGAACGCAACAACTTGGCTGAATTGGTGATCAAAGAAGGACCAGCTGCTGAAGGTGATACAGTTGTAATCGACTTCGTAGGATCTGTTGACGGTGTTGAGTTTGACGGAGGAAAAGGAGACAACTTCTCACTTGGCCTTGGTTCAGGTCAATTCATCCCTGGCTTCGAAGACCAATTGGTTGGTCACTCTGCTGGTGAAACAGTTGATGTTATCGTAACTTTCCCAGAAAATTACCAAGCAACTGACCTTGCAGGTAAAGAAGCGAAATTCGTGACAACCATCCACGAAGTAAAAGCAAAAGAAGTACCAGCTCTTGACGATGAATTGGCAAAAGACATCGACGAAGAAGTTGAAACTCTTGCTGAATTGAAAGAAAAATATCGCAAAGAATTAGCTGAAGCGAAAGAAGAAGCATACAACGACGCGGTTGAATCAGCAGCAATTGACCTTGCAGTAGAAAATGCAGAAATCGTTGATCTTCCAGAAGAAATGATTCACGAAGAAGTACACCGTGCTGTCAATGAATTCCTTGGAAACATGCAACGTCAAGGAATCTCTCCAGACATGTACTTCCAAATCACTGGTACAACTCAAGAAGACCTTCACAAACAATATGAAGCAGACGCAAAGACGACGTACTAAGACAAACCTTGTCGTAGAAGCGGTTGCCAAAGCAGAAGGTTTCGAAGCAACTGAGGAAGAAGTAACTGCTGAAATCGAACAATTGGCGACGAGACTACAACATGCCAGTTGAACAAGTTCGTAGCTTGCTTTTCACCAGAAATGTTGAAACATGACATTGCTGTGAAGAAAGCTGTTGAAGTGATCACAGGAACTGCTAAAGTTAAATAAGAAAAGATTCAACTCTCTCTGAGGGGAAATTAGAAAATGAGAAAAGCTGAGGACGGATGTCCCGGCTTTTCTCTTCTAGTAGAACCGAATTTTTCCTTTGACGAAAGGGGGAAAATTATCGTACAATAGAGTGTAACGATAAATGATGTTTTCTAGGGGCAACCTCTTTTTTTCATGAAAAAAAGTGGCCTGCCTTCGGATAAAAAAATAAGGAGATCTACCTTGGAATTAGAAGTATTTGCTGGTCAAGAAAAAAAGTGAACTTTCAATGATTGAAGTAGCTCGTGCGATTTTAGAGTCACGTGGTCGTGATCATGAAATGTATTTCAGTGATCTTGTCAATGAAATTCAAAACTACCTCGGAAAATCAAACAGTGAAATCCGTGAATTTCTTCCTTTGTTCTACACAGAGTTGAACGTAGACGGAAGCTTTATCCCACTTGGAGATAACAAATGGGGGCTTCGCTCATGGTATGCCATCGATGAAGTAGATGAAGAAATCATCGCGCTTGAAGAAACAGACGAAGACGAAGTACCTAAGAAGCGTAAGAAAAAACGCGTCAATGCCTTCATGGATGGAGATGAAGATGCCATCGACTACAATGCGGATGATCCAGAAGATGAGGATGTTTACGAAGCAGATCCAGCCCTCAGCTATGACGAAGAAAATCCAGATGATGAGAAGAATGAAGTAGAAGCTTATGATGCAGAAATCAATGAAATCTCACCAGATGACTTGGATGAAGAAGTTGAGTTGAGTGAAGAGGACGAAGACGAAGAAGAGCCAGACGAAGACGAAGAATAATCTGAACGAAACAAGGAAAAGCCTTCCTTGTTTTTTTCTTACTCTTGAAAGAATGCTTATAGAGTAGTATAATAAGAGTGCGAATCTGTTATAGAGTCAAGGAGGGGACCGATATGGACTATAAGCTAGATCAAAGCCTGGCCAATTTGGGGATTGAGACGGTAGTGATTGGAATTGCGAGAGGGGTAAACCCACAAGCACCCCTGTCTTCCACTTTTTTAGCAAAAAAGAAGGAGATGGAAGCATGGGCTTTGGAGTGTAATCTGAGCTTGGTCAAGCAATCGCCTGTGGTTCAAGGCTACATTGACTTGTTGAAGGAAGTGGGACGAAGTGTCAAGAAGAACCCGCCGACTATTCTTGCTTTGATTAAGAATATCCAAAGTCGTGGCTTCCTTCCGACAATCAATAGTGTGATTGATATCTACAATGTTGAATGTCTTCGTTCCTTTCTAGCCATCGGAGGGCATGATTTGGATAAGATACAGGGACCCATTGAGTTTACAGTTAGTCAAAAGGAAGATATCTTTCTACCGATTCTGTCGACGGAAAAAAAGGTTAGTGAAACTGATCCAGTCTATCGGGACTGTCAGGGTGTCTTGGCCTGGCTAGATGTACGAGATAGCGAGCACTACAAATTTGAAGACCAGACCCGGAATGCAATTTTCATCATCCAGGGAAACCGAGAGACCTCAGTAGCCATGCGTTTGGAAGCTCTCGAACGAATCCACCAGGACCTTACCTCCTGCATGCCTAATGTTCGATTTGAGAAGCTTCTCGTCACAACAAGTGGGACGACTCAAGTTCTTTAAAGAGATAGACAGAATCCTATCCTTATCTAGTGCAGTGGGAGATAAAGCAGTAACCTCCCAAAGGCTTTCGTCCTTTGTGTGTGAAAGAGTGCAAATCCTGAAAAAAGTTTGAAAAAAATCTTGACAAGAAAGCAGAAGATTGATATACTAGTAAGGTACTCAATCGCGGGATGGCGGAATTGGCAGACGCGCAGGACTAAGGATCCCTGTGACTGCTTTAGGTCGTGAGGGTTCAAGTCCCTCTCTCCGCATCGGATGATCAAGGCAGCTTCGGCTGTCTTTTTTTGTTTCTCAATAGCTTTGTAATAGAATAGGTAGGAGGTGAGAAAATGAAGAAGAAGTATATGATTTTGGTCGATGGCTTACTAGCGCTCTTAGGAAGTGCCATTAATGTTTTTGCTCCGGTCATGATTTATGCGATGGGGCTCATCGCTCACAAAGATTTTTGGAAGTGCCATTATAGCTTTTAAATGGATGGAATTTCTTTATCTTTATCTTGGCAATCGTTTCTAGATGGCTCCTCAAAGATGAAAAGAGAATTCAGAAATGGATTCCCAATCTCTTTCTGGTGGCGGGATTTATTCTTTTTCTTACAAATTTACTTGTTAAGTCCTGGATTTTATCGTTTCTTGAAGGTCCCTTGATGTGGCTATTCGGAAAAAACTATGGGGAAGTTCATGTATTTGCCTATTTCTTCTCCGCTCAATGGCTTGTAGCAGTACTTCTAGTGATTTGCGGGATTGGTTTTCTCCTTTCATTAAAAAATTTTAGAGCAGAGGATTGAAATGAGGGGGCTTCGGCTCCCTTCTTTTACTTTTCTATGGCCTGTGGAAGTCTTGGAAAAGTAAGCATTCCTCCTCATTTATCATAAGAAAGCGCTTAAAGCTACAAGAAAAGCTAGCATTTTCAATGAAAAAGTGATAAAATAAACAATGTAAGTGGTTTAACCACAAAAAATAAGAGGAGGCCTACAACTAATGGCAATCGTTTCAGCAGAAAAATTTGTCCAAGCAGCTCGTGACAATGGTTACGCAGTTGGTGGATTTAACACAAACAACCTTGAGTGGACTCAAGCTATCTTGCGTGCAGCAGAAGCTAAAAAAGCTCCAGTTTTGATCCAAACTTCTATGGGTGCTGCTAAATACATGGGTGGTTACAAAGTAGCTCGCAACATGATCGCTAACCTTGTTGAAGCAATGGGTATCACTGTACCAGTTGCAATCCACTTGGACCATGGTCACTACGAAGATGCTCTTGAGTGTATCGAAGTTGGTTACACTTCAATCATGTTTGACGGTTCACACCTTCCAGTTGAAGAAAACCTTAAATTGGCGAAAGAAGTTGTAGAAAAAGCTCACGCTAAAGGTATCTCAGTTGAAGCTGAAGTTGGTACAATCGGTGGTGAAGAAGACGGTATCGTTGGTAAAGGTGAATTGGCACCAATCGAAGATGCTAAAGCAATGGTTGCTACAGGAATCGACTTCTTGGCAGCAGGTATTGGTAATATCCACGGTCCATACCCAGCAAACTGGGAAGGTCTTGATCTTGACCACTTGAAGAAATTGACAGAAGCTCTTCCAGGATTCCCAATCGTATTGCACGGTGGTTCAGGTATCCCTGATGATCAAATCCAAGCAGCTATCAAACTTGGTGTTGCGAAAGTTAACGTTAACACTGAGTGCCAAATCGCATTCGCTAACGCAACTCGTCAATTCGTACGTGAATACGATGCTAAACGAAGCAGAATACGACAAGAAGAAACTCTTCGACCCACGTAAATTCTTGAAACCAGGATTCGAAGCAATCACAGCTTCAGTTGAAGAACGTATCGACGTATTCGGTTCAGAAGGCAAAAGCTTAATCTTGCTTGAAACGTTATTAACCAGAGGTTTATCCGCAAGGATAAGCCTTTTTTGATTTCTCTTTTTCTGAAAAATGTTTGTTTCAAACAAAAAATGATTGCGATTCTGACAGTTTAAGGTTATAATAAACAAAAACGATGCAAGTAGGTAGGAAATGAAAAAACAGGAAAGACTGAATGAGATTATCAATCTGGTCAATAAGGCTGGAACCGTTTATGTTCAAGACATCATGGAAAGTATGCAGGTGTCGGATATGACGGTCCGTCGGGATTTGATTGAATTGGAAAAGCAAGGGCTCCTTATTCGTGTTCGAAATGGAGCCAAAAGTAACCAATTCCTTCCTTCACGAGAGCTTCCCCATGAAGAGAAGTTACTCAAGAATATTCTGGCTAAGCGTGAGGTAGCGAAGAAAGCTAGCGAACTGATAAAAAGAAGGTGAGAGTATCTTCCTTGGGCTGGGGACCTCTGTTGAGGTTCTTTCCGAAGCCATTAATAATAAGGAATTGCGTGTGGTGACCAACTGTCTGCCGATTTTCCAAGAGTTGTTAAAGAAGAAAAGTGATACCTTTAAGGTAATCCTCTTAGGAGGGGAGCTTCGAGAAACCAGTCAAGCTTTTGTCGGCGAGATAACGAACACTCTCATGGAAAGAATGTACTTCCACAAGATGTTTTTTAGTGGGAATGGCATTGTGGATGGGCGCGTTCTGACCTCTTCTTTTGAAGAAGCCTATACGCAAAAGTTGGCCTTAGAACGTTCTTCCGAAGCCTATCTACTGATTGACTCCTCCAAGATTGGCAAGGAAGACTTTACCTCTATCTGTTCCTTATAAAAAGTGACGGCAGTGATAACGGACGATGCATCTGAGAAAGCGCATGTAGAATTAGAGGAATATACACGTGTGATTGTATAAATAATAAACTGAAAAGAGAGAGCGATTCTCTCTTTTTTTGTTTATTACAAACAATTTAGGGCAAAAAAATAATAAAAAAATAAAGATAAACGAAAAAAATAAACAAAAATAGTTGACAACAAACAAAATTAGCGCTATACTGTGTTTGTGAATAACAAAACGAAGTCGAATGAAGAAAGAGGAGAACTTTCTTTGTTGACGGAAATGCAAAAAGGAGAAGCATATGGCAATTGTAGTTGGTGCGGATGCAGCAGGTATTCGCTTAAAAGAAGTAGTCAAAGAATATTTGGAAGCAGAAGGTTTCCAAGTCGTGGACGTGACAGAAGAAGGGCAAGACTTTGTCGATGTGACCTTAGCTGTTGCTAAAGAAGTCAAACAAGCAGAAGATAATCTGGGTATTGTCATTGACGCTTACGGAGCTGGTCCATTTATGGTCGCAACTAAAAATTTAAGGGAATGGTTGCAGCAGAAGTTTCAGATGAGCGTTCCGCTTACATGACTCGTGGCCATAACAATTCTCGCATGATCACCATGGGTGCTCAAATCGTGGGTGACCAATTGGCGAAGAATATTGCCAAAGGTTTTGTGAATGGTAAGTATGACGGTGGTCGCCACCAAATCCGTGTCGATATGCTCAACAAGATGTGCTAAAGGGAGGAGTAAAAGAATGAAAATTGCAATTGGATGTGACCATATTGTCACAAATGAAAAATGGCTGTTTCTGAATTTTTGAAATCAAAAGGCTATGAGGTTCTTGATTTTGGGACCTATGACCACGCTCGTACCCACTACCCAATTTTTGGGAAGAAGGTTGGAGAAGCAGTGGTGAGTGGTCAAGCAGATCTTGGAGTATGTATCTGTGGAACTGGTGTTGGGATTAACAACGCAGTTAATAAGGTCCCTGGAATCCGTTCAGCCTTGGTACGTGATATGACAACTGCACTTTATGCCAAAGAAGAACTCAATGCCAACGTCATTGGTTTTGGTGGTAAAATCACTGGCGAATTGCTCATGTGTGATATCATTGAAGCTTTCATTCATGCGGAATACAAACCAAGTGAAGAAAATAAGAAATTGATTGCCAAGATTCAACATTTGGAAACTCATAATGATCACCAAGAGGATGCAGACTTCTTTACAGAATTCCTTGAAAAATGGGATCGTGGTGAATACCACGACTAAGAGGTGAAGATATGATCTTAACTGTCACCTTGAATCCTTCCATTGATATTTCTTATCCATTAGAAACCTTACACTTGGATACGGTCAATCGAGTTGACAAGGTAAGCAAAACCGCAGGAGGGAAGGGTCTCAATGTCACACGGGTCCTTGCAGAGATTGGAGATCCTGTCTCGGCAACTGGTCTGATTGGTGGTTCAACAGGCCAATTTATCTTGGACCATCTGGATCAGGAAATCGGCAAAGAATTCTTGAAATTCAAGGGGAGACCCGGAATTGTATTGCGATCCTTCACGAAGGACAACAAACTGAAATCCTGGAAAAAGGTCCGTCTGTTTCTGAAGAAGAAGGGCAAGCATTTCTGGCTCACTTTGAAGCCTTGCTTCCAGATGTAGCAGTCGTTGCTATCTCAGGTAGTTTACCAGCTGGGTTACCAGTTGATTATTATGTGAAATTGGTCGAGCGCGCTAAGAAGGCAGGAAAACCAGTCGTTCTGGACTGCTCAGGCGCTTCCCTAGAAAAAGCACTAGTAGCTCCCGTTCAACCAACAGTGATTAAACCCAATAATGAAGAGTTGTCTCAACTGTTAGGCTACGAAGTGACTACGGATTTAGATCAATTAAAAGAGGTCCTTCAATCTAACTTATTTAAAGGAATCGACTGGGTTATCGTCTCCCTAGGAGCTGATGGTGCCTTTGCCAAACACGGTGATGTCTTCTATAAAGTGGATATTCCAAAAATTGAAGTGGTTAATCCAGTGGGATCTGGTGATTCGACAGTTGCTGGGATTGCCTCAGCTCTCTATCATCAGGAAGACGACCAAGCACTTTTAACCAAAGCCAATGTCCTTGGCATGTTGAATGCTCAAGAAGCAACGACAGGCCATATCAATATTCATCGCTATGATGATTTGTATCAACAGATAAATGTAAAAGAGGTATAAGATGGTATTAACAGAACAAAAACGCAACTATTTAGAAAAATTGAGCACCAAAGAGGGTGTAATCTCTGCCTTGGCTTTTGACCAACGTGGCGCTTTGAAACGCCTCATGGCTCAATATCAAGACACAGAACCAACAGTGGCTCAAATGGAAGAGTTGAAGGTCTTGGTGGCTGAAGAATTGACACCATTCGCATCTTCTATGCTCTTGGACCCTGAGTATGGACTTCCAGCAACTAAGGTCTTGGATGCGGAAGCAGGTCTCTTGTTGGCTTATGAAAAAAACTGGTTATGACACGTCTAGCACCAAGCGTCTGCCAGACTGCCTCAACCTTTGGTCAGCTAAACGCATTAAAGAGCAAGGTGCAGATGCAGTGAAATTCTTGCTCTACTATGATGTGGATAGTGCAGAAGAACTCAACCAAGAAAAACAAGCCTATATCGAACGCATCGGTTCAGAATGTGCTACAGAAGAAATTCCATTCTTCCTTGAAATCTTGGCTTATGATGAAACTATTGCGGATGCAGGTTCTGTAGAATATGCGAAAGTAAAACCTCGTAAGGTCATCGAAGCTATGAAAGTCTTCTCAGACCCACGCTTCAACATCGATGTCTTGAAGGTAGAAGTTCCAGTCAATGTTAAATACGTTGAAGGCTTTGGCGATGGGGAAATCGTTCATAGCCGTGAAGAGGCTGCAGCCTTCTTTAAAGAACAAGAAGCAGCAACCAAGCTTCCATATATCTACTTGAGTGCCGGTGTTTCTGCAAAACTCTTCCAAGAAACCCTTGTCTTTGCCCATGAAGCAGGCGCAAACTTCAACGGGGTCCTTTGTGGCCGTGCTACTTGGGCTGGATCAGTTGAAGCCTACATCAAGAATGGGGGAAGAAGCAGCTCGTGAATGGTTGCGTACCGAAGGTCGTCGCAACATTGAAGAACTTAACCAAGTCTTGGACCAAGTCGCAACTTCTTGGAAAGAGCGTATTTAACAGTGTAGACCACTCCTTTAACGATGGGCGTTCGAATTTTCTTGAAGAGCCCAGAGAAGACAGCTATAAACAGCTATTTGTTAGAAAAAAACAAAAAAGTTAAAAAGTTGTTAAGAAAGGGTTTACAAAAACAAAAGCGTGTGCTATACTTAATCCATAAGTGAATACAAGGTGAGTGTTAGTAAGTTAGATTACGCATGATCACAGATGAATCGGGGAGAAACCTCTCTGATCTCATTTGTGGTCATTTTTTATACCCTTAACCTTAAATAAACTAGCAAGGAGAGTACCATGTATCGGATTTTAAATCCACTCAATCACAATGTTGCTCTGGTGAGGAATGACAAAGGGGAAGAACTGATTGTCATTGGAAAAGGAATCGTTTTTGGCAAAAAGAAGGGCGACCTAGTCCCTAAAGAAAAGGTAGAAAAGCTCTTTCGGATGAAAACAGAGGAATCCCGAGAGAACTTTATGACCCTGCTAAAAAATGTTCCATTAGACTTCATCACAGTGACCTACGAGATGATTGATTACTTGAGCAAAAAGTATCACTACCCCGTTCAAGAATATATCTATGTGACCTTGACAGACCACATGTTTTGCTCTTACCAAGCAGTGACCCAAGGCAGGTATAAGGAAAGTAATCTTTTGGATATCTCAGAGAACTATCCAGTAGCTTTTGAGATTGCCAAAGAGGCAGTAGACATCTATCGGGAGAAGCTCACAACTAGCTTCCCTGAAGATGAGGTCACTCGCATCGCCTATCATTTCATCAATGCAGAAGGTGAAAATGGAGCGGAGGTTGTGGATTCCATGGACCAGCGCAAAGAAATCTTAAAAAGGTGTGGAAGAGGTTTTGGATAGTTATTCAATTAAACGAACTGAGACCAACAACAACTTTTTATGATCGTTTCATGATTCATCTTAACTACTTCTTGGATTACCTGGATCGCAATCGGGATGATAATCAATCGCTTCTAGATATGGAGGAACATATAAAAAGCTCCTATCCTAAAGCCTTTGAGATTGGTTCCAAGATTTATGATGTGATTTCTAGGGAGACCGGGGTTGACTTGTACAAGAGTGAACGGGTCTATCTGGTCTTGCACATTCAACGCTTATTGTAACAACTTTTAAAAATTAAGAAATTCAAATTGGAGGAATTGGTCATGACCAAAGAAGAAATGACACTATTAGGTTTTGAGATCGTTGCGTATGCAGGGGATGCTCGTTCTAAACTCTTGGAGGCCCTCAAGGCGGCTGAGAAGGGTGACTTCGCTCAGGCAGAAAGCTTGGTAGAAGAAGCAGGAAGCTGTATCGCAGAGGCTCACAAGTCTCAACAACTATGCTAGCGCAAGAAGCAGCAGGAGAAGACCTCCCCTACAGCATTACCATGATGCATGGACAGGACCACTTAATGACAACGATCCTATTAAAAGATGTGATTCATCATCTCATTGAACTATACAAAAGAGGAGCTAAATAATGCATAAATTAATTGAATTGATTGAGAAAGGAAAACCTTTCTTCGAGAAGATTTCTCGTAATAAATATTTGCGTGCGATCCGTGATGGATTTATCGCAGGGATGCCTGTGATCTTATTCTCATCTATCTTTATCTTGATTGCCTACGTTCCTAATGCTTGGGGCTTCCATTGGTCAAAAGAAATTGAAAGCTTCTTGATGACCCCTTATAGCTATTCGATGGGAATTCTGGCTTTCTTCGTAGGTGGAACCACAGCCAAAGCTTTGACAGATTCTGTCAACCGTGATTTACCTGCAACAAACCAGATCAACTTCTTGTCAACCATGTTGGCATCTATGGTTGGTTTCCTTCTAATGGCAGCTGAACCAGCGAAAGAAGGAGGTTTTCTGACTGCCTTCATGGGAACAAAAGGTCTTTTGACAGCCTTTATTGCAGCCTTCGTTACCGTTAATGTTTACAAAGTCTGCGTGAAAAATAATGTTACGATTCGCATGCCAGACGAAGTTCCACCAAATATCTCTCAAGTATTTAAAGACTTGATTCCATTCACTGTATCAGTGGTTCTCCTTTATGGACTTGAATTGATTGTTAAGGGCGGTCTCGGTGTAACAGTAGCTGAATCTATTGGTACTCTTCTTGCGCCTCTCTTCTCAGCTGCAGATGGCTATCTTGGAATAACACTTATTTTTGGTGCGTATGCCTTCTTCTGGTTTGTGGGAATCCACGGCCCTTCTATTGTAGAGCCTGCGATTGCAGCGATCACTTACGCGAATATCGATGCTAACTTGTCTCTGTCTCAAGCTGGTCAACATGCAGATAAGGTTATTACTTCTGGTACTCAAATGTTTATCGTTACCATGGGTGGAACTGGAGCAACCTTGATTGTTCCATTCCTCTTCATGTGGTTGTGTAAATCAGAACGGAACCGTGCAATTGGTCGTGCATCCGTTGTACCTACATTCTTTGGTGTAAATGAGCCAATCTTGTTTGGTGCACCGATTGTATTGAATCCAATCTTCTTTATTCCATTTATTTTTGCACCAATTGCCAACGTTTGGATCTTCAAATTCTTTGTTGATACCTTGGGAATGAACTCCTTCACGGCTAACCTTCCATGGGTTACTCCTGGACCTTTGGGGATTGTCCTTGGTACAAACTTCCAAGTTCTTTCCTTCATCCTTGCTGCTCTTCTAGTAGTAGTAGACGTGGTTATTTACTACCCATTTGTGAAGGTGTACGATGAGCAAATTCTTGAAGAGGAACGTTCTGGAAAAGCCAATGATGAATTGAAAGAAAAAGTAGCAGCAAACTTCAATACTGACAAAGCAGATGCAATTCTTGAAAAAGCAGGTGTTGAAGATGCACCAGCTGAAAATACCATTACAGAAGAAACTAATGTCTTGGTTCTCTGTGCCGGTGGCGGTACTAGTGGACTCCTTGCAAATGCCTTGAACAAGGCTGCAGCAGAATACAAAGGTTCCTGTCAAAGCGGCAGCCGGTGGCTACGGTGCTCACCGTGAAATGTTGCCAGAATTTGACCTTGTTATCTTGGCGCCTCAGGTTGCTTCCAACTTCGAAGACATGAAGGCTGAAACAGATAAACTAGGCATCAAATTGGCGAAGACAGAAGGTGCTCAGTACATTAAATTGACACGCGATGGACAAGGTGCTCTAGCCTTTGTTCAAGCTCAATTTGAAGAATAAGAACTAAAAAGTGAGATGGAGATGGATGGCTCACTAACTCCTCTCCCTCACTTTTCATTTTATCCAATCAAGAAATAGGTGAAAAAATGACAAAAACACTTCCTAAAGATTTTATTTTTGGTGGGGCAACGGCTGCCTATCAAGCAGAAGGAGCTACCCATACTGACGGAAAAGGACCAGTTGCTTGGGACAAATACTTAGCTGATAACTATTGGTATACAGCAGAACCAGCAAGCGATTTCTACCATAAATATCCAGTAGACTTACAGTTGGCTGAAGAATATGGCGTAAACGGAATTCGTATTTCTATTGCTTGGTCACGTATTTTCCCAACTGGCTATGGTGAAGTCAATCCAAAAGGGGTAGAATTCTATCATAAGTTATTTGCAGAATGTCATAAACGTCATGTAGAACCATTCGTAACTCTTCACCACTTTGATACTCCTGAAGCTCTTCACTCAAACGGAGACTTCTTGAATCGTGAAAATATCGAACACTTCGTAGATTATGCTGCCTTCTGTTTTGAAGAATTCCCAGAAGTCAACTACTGGACAACCTTTCAATGAAATTGGACCCAATCGGTGATGGTCAATACTTAGTAGGAAAAATTCCCTCCAGGGATTCAGTATGACCTTGCCAAAAGTTTTTCCAATCACACCACAATATGATGGTTTCTCATGCCCGAGCTGTGAAATTGTATAAAGACAAAGGGTATGAAGGTGAAATTGGAGTTGTGCACGCTCTTCCAACTAAGTATCCGTTGGATCCAGAAAATCCAGCAGACGTTCGGGCGGCTGAATTGGAAGATATCATCCATAACAAGTTTATTCTAGATGCAACCTACCTTGGACACTATTCCGATAAAACCATGGAAGGTGTAAACCACATTCTTTCAGTTAATGGTGGTGAGTTGGATCTTCGAGACGAAGACTTTGTGGCACTTGAAGCAGCTAAAGACCTGAATGACTTCCTTGGAATTAACTACTACATGAGTGATTGGATGGAAGCATTTGATGGTGAAACTGAAATCATCCACAACGGTAAAGGGGAAAAAGGAAGCTCTAAGTACCAAATTAAAGGTGTTGGTCGTCGTGTAGCTCCTGACTATGTACCTCGCACTGACTGGGACTGGATCATCTATCCTCAAGGGCTATATGATCAGATCATGCGTGTGAAGGCGGATTATCCAAACTATAAGAAAATCTACATCACTGAAAACGGACTGGGCTACAAAGATGAGTTTGTGGACAACACTGTTTACGACGATGGACGGATTGATTATGTGAAGCAACACTTGGAAGTTCTGTCCGATGCGATTGCGGATGGGGCAAACGTCAAAGGCTACTTCATTTGGTCACTCATGGACGTCTTCTCTTGGTCAAATGGTTACGAAAAACGCTATGGTCTCTTTTATGTGGACTTTGAAACCCAAGAGCGCTATCCGAAGAAAGTCAGCTCACTGGTACAAGAAAGTAGCAGAAAGCCAAGTAATTGAATAAAGAAATAAACATGTAAGAAGGCTTATCCGTAAGGGTAGGTCTTTTTGGTTCTCTTATTTGGAAAAAGTGTTTATTGTAAACAAAACAATTCACTCATTTCTAATAATAATTTTTTTGTTTGAAGGGCCAATATAGTTTTTACATGATATAATTAAATTGTTGAGTTAATATTAGAGATTATGATTCATATTAATCAAAAATAGTTTGCCTTTTTTACATTTCGTAGCTCTGCCCCTAAGGGCAGGTTTTTCGGTGTCTTAAGGAAACTATTTAACAGAATTTTTTTGATTAAAAGTATTTCATTTTAAGAGGAAATCTCTAATTTCATAATCAATAAGCAAACGCTTGCATTCCTATTTTTTTATTAGATTATAATAGGTTGGTATAAAGCCTTCTGTAATAATATTGAGAAAAGTGTAGAAAGTAAGGATTTAGAATATTTGTAGTCAAAAAAATACAATGTTGCTTCT
>BNJU01005159.1_pt1 | contig 26641 bp, 37 predicted proteins | sample 8539281 | NCBI WGS metagenome assembly BNJU01 (sample SAMD00202456, study PRJDB9452) | human saliva metagenome | isolation source: human saliva | place: Japan
TACCATTATACCAAAAAAAGTGAGATTCTATTACCCAAAAGGCTGAATTTGTAGTATAATCAAAAACTGCTTATTTTATGTTTCCTTAGGGCTTCCTAACCCTTATATCACGCGCTTTTTAATAAAAATTACTAACATTACTTTTTACTACTTGCTCCCCCAAAGTACGCAAAAAGGGGAGCAAAAAAGCCCCACAAAAGGGCTAAGATTTGACGAGTTCAGCAGGCAAGAAACTAGCGTAGTCATCAGCTACGCTTTTTTAGTTGTTTTTGCTTATCTGATAGGTTTATTATACCAAAAAAGGGAGTGTGTGACATCTCGGTCTAACTCTCCCTAATCGGCTAGACTGTGCAAGCCTCCAGCTGTGAATATATTATACCATGTTCATCACGCGTATTGGTTGTTTTATCTATCGAAAAGATGAGATAGATAAAAGCGCGCGGTTATCGATTTTGTTGACCTTAACAAGTCATTTTCAAGCGAACATCACGCGCAAAACTATTATATTTTACTATTTCTTTGTGCTATAGATCTTCCTTTTCTATTTCCTCTCTGCTTATTCTAGCTAAAAGATTATAATAAGGGTGTCCTGCTGGAATAACAGGGGGATTTTTAGTAAATTCTTCTTGTGTTAAGGTGGTTTCTTTGTCTAATATTGTACCGTCTGATAGTTTGGTACCTTTAGGGACAATATGGGATATTGTTGGGTTCCATTTTTCTTTAACTTTTGCCATGTTAAATACTCCTTTATGGTAAAAATAGAGGCGTCCCACCTCCTACCGCGGAATGAACTGTTTCAAGGGGAGATGGAAAACCTCTATTCGTTAATTTAATTATAGCCTAAATAACTAATTGACGCAATAATGTTAGAGGCATATCCTTTGGGGTGGTCGAAACAGTAAAAAGGAACTGACTTAGGCGCCGACCTAAAATAAGCCATTGGGTGCCAAACCAGTTCCTTTATTTACTTAAGTATACAACATTTTTACAAAAAAGCACGTTTGATTGTGTTAGTTTCTTGCTTACTGAACTCTTCAATTTAAGTCCCCTTTTTGTTACCCTTTATGTTTTCTCAGCTTATTTGAATTTAATAGTTTGTGAAGAAATTAAGTTAGATTTAGAGCAGGCTTAGGCCTGTTTCTCTGTATCTAACCAAAATCTTACCGTTCTTCAATAGCTCACTAGCTTTGTTGTTCCAATAAGTAGCTAGTTTTCTAGTCTCTTATCCTTTCTTGAAAAACTCCGCATTGTGAGTTATAATTAAGTTAAGGTAAAGGTGGTCTAACGCCCATGAAGCAGCTTGCTGTGGAGGCGGTGGGTCACCTTTATTTGATTTTAAAATCAAGAAGATGTATAATTAAGTCAAGAAAGAAGCATGGTTTTCCCGCCCAAAAAGCCTTAGAGCTGTGGGAGAGTCATGCTTCTTTTTTATCTCACAAAAGCCCCCAGATTTGTTTCTAAGGGCTTTTAGTTTATCCGTAATAATTTATCGTCCAGTCCGAAACAAAGCGAAACAGGGGCAAATATGAAGCCTAGGGCACCCTATACGCACTAGTCTCTGTGGTAAGGTTAAATCAATCCCCATTTACCATACCTGCCAAGTGTTCTATAGCTGCCTTCTTTGCCCGATATATCGAGGCTTTAGATTTACCTAATTCTTCAGCAACCCCCCAGACGTCGAGATCATTCAAGTAAAAAAGTCTTAGGACAGAACGCTCAAGCGGATTGGCTAGCTTATCGATTAGCCCAGATATTGCCATTCTTTCCTCAGTAAGGCGCTCAATTCTCTGGAGCGTATCCTCTTTTAGCTTCAGAGCACTTATAAGATTGTTCTCTGTCTTGTTCTCTCTGCTTGTCTGCACCCTGCTATGGCTTAGTGTTGGCTTTTGGATAATACCACCTTCCAGGGCTTCCAATTCCAAATATAAGCCTTTGATCTCCTTGTTTATCCACTTGACGCCCTCTAGTTTTTCTTTTACCTGCTCTGGTGTCATGCCCTTAGCCTCCTTTATGATATAATAGTTTTAAGGAATAATTCATAAAGGAGTCAGCTTTGTGCTGGCTTTTTTTGCGTTTTCTCTAGGTTCGCTCTAGCTTCAAGCCTATTCTCCATACCATTTGATAAGCAACTAAGAGACGTTTTTATCTCTCTTATTTCCTTGTCATTCTGCAAGCAATTAAGGCAAGTTATTTTTTTGCTTATCTCCTTATCATTTGGTAAGCAACAAATCCAAAATAACAGACTTTTAAATTGCTCTTATCTCCTTATCATTTGGTAGGAAAATAAGGAGAGTTATTTTAGTTCTTATTTCCCTGTCATTTTGTAAGTAGAAAAACGAAAATAAAGAGTTTTTAAATTCGTCTTAACTCCCTATCGTTTTGTAAGCAATTAAGAAGGGTTATTGTCGTCCTTATCTGCCTATCATTCTGCAAGGAGTAAATCGGAAATAAGAGGGGTAAAAACTCCGCTTATCTGCTTGTCGTTTCTCAGAGAGTTAAGGAGGGTTATTATTTCTCTTATCTGCTTGATAAATGATAGGGGATATATCCACTTTCTCGGCGTTCGCTCGGAGTTCAACACACATAACCCTGCCATTTGTCAGGCATATTTACTGCCACTACCTAAGCAAAATCTCACCTTTTCTAACCCTCGGTAAACCTCTCTACCTTGTGGTAACCTTGGGGCTTTCAAATACGCAACCTTTACAAAACCTTTACATTTTTTGCTCTTACCTCACCAAAACCTCACCATTGGAAAACTTCGATACCTTACCAAAACCTTACCGTTCTATGGTTCTAAAAAAGTAGCTATACCTTAGGGTAATCTTAGGGTCATATCACTAGAAAAAAAGCCCTGTACCTTGCTAAAACCTTAGTATTTTGAAGTATGTGACATTAGCCTAATCTTAGCCTATTTTTAATATTTTTAAATACACAACCTTGTACTAACCTTGTACTTTATATATATGTAACCTCACCCTTACCGCACCCTTTTTTGGAACGCTCTACTTACTTAAACCCTTGATATATCTAGCTTTTTTAACATTCAAACCGTCTAATATGTAGTATTTGTTTGTTTTGTAAATTGCACACTACTACAAATTATCATGTAAAAAACCTAAATCGATTGGGTTACATACTAAAAGGAGATTGCTCCCCTGTTTTCTACTTCAAATGCTCTGTATAAACAGCAAGGCCTTTATATTCGCCCTCTACGTCCAACTTTTGGATTAGGCTAATACTTTCATCGCCCAGCATTTCCAACGTACCAAAAGCGCTCATTGAGTCCATAGGGATAGGCTTATCAGAAAGCAAGCGATCAGCATAGTCTAATAGTTCCAGCTCGTAGTCTGTTACTTTTTCCAGCAAGTTATCAAAGTCCTCTGACTCTTTGAGTTGAAGCACGCGCTCCCGTTTGTAACGTTCTTCAAATGCTTCATCGTTCACTGGTTGGTTGTAGTAGTCTTTAAAACTGTCACAAATACGCTTGAAGGCCTTGTTTAGTTTGCTATCCTCCACATACTCGGCGACAAGCGTTCCCTTATCCTTGTGAGTTATTGAAATAGATGGTACTTCATAAGTTCCAGTCATATATCCCAGTAGCGCGTGACCTGCTACCATAGCAGTATCTAGGTCTTTAAATTCGTAAGTGAAAGTAAATGTTTTTGCTTTATCTGAAAATGTTTTTAGTGTCATGTTGTTTTTCCTCTTTCTGTTTTAAGGGTGTCACTAGTAGTTACACCATTGCAAGGGGGTCGGTACTATCTACCCCATTTTGTTACCTTCTTTAGTGATTTTGTTACCTTCTAGGTAACATAGTTCAGCCTTACACCCCCAAGGGTTTAGACCCTTTTGTTACCATGTTACCTTCTTTTGAAGTCATAGCCCTTATATATAAAAATACTATTTTTTCCCTATATAGAGAGTTAAAAACAAGGTAACAAGGTAACATTTTCCCAAAAAAGTCAGTAGTATCAAGGGTTTAACAACGTTACCTTCATTCTAAACAAGGTAACAAGAAGGTAACATTTTTGAGTAAAAACCTAGATATACCAAGGGTTTAGGGCATAAAAAGAAGGTAACATTTTAGTCTTTAACGACAGCGTGATTAGTTTTGGCTAGTTTGGTTCTTTCAAACTCTAGCGGATCTAGTTTGTCATAATCTTCAACTTTGACCCTCGCTCTTTTAAGTTTGTAATGATTGGGTGTTAACTGTTGTAAGTGTCTTATCGTTTCTTTTCCTGCCCCGTAAACATTGGGCTTGGGTATTCCCATATCTTCAGCATAATGTTTCAGCGACCTAGTTAGTATAAACAGGTACTACGTCCAGCTCATGCCAACCTTTTTCCATGTATTCATGCTTAACCCATGAAAGTAAGTAGTCATTATCCTCCTGGTATTCTTCTAGGAGTCCTTTAACTGCTTTAGGTTCGATAAAGTGAGTAAATGGCTCTTGATTGATAGCTTTGTAAAGTGCGTACTCTAATACTTCATCATTGGCCAAAAATTCATTTTTTATCCAAGGTTTTTCCTTCTCCCCGTTAAAGTCAGCATTAAAAGGGACAATCATAATTCTACGATACCAGCCTTTTGTCTTGTTGCCACCGTTTAGGATGTAGTTCCCTGAAAAAATATTGAATAGCTTAAAAGTAGCTTCAAATGCAGGGCGTCCTTTCGGGTTGACTAGGACTGTGTCTCCACTAGTGATACTCATTAAATCAGACGGATTTTTTAAGTATTCGTTAGGCGATTCATCACCAATATTACAAACCTTACCTACCAAAGTCTCTAAGTTATGCTTTTCTCCGAACTGTGCAGGCTTTAAGGCTGATATATTACTTTCCCCTATCAGATTGATAAGGAAGCGCTGAAATGTCCCTTTACCATTGTTACCGTCCCCGTAGAAGATAGCAAACTTATTTCTGGTATGGTTAGGGTTAATAGCTTCAAGGATAATCTGCCAAAACAGTGTTACCAGTTCACTATCATTACAAGCGATTGAGTTTAGCCAATCATCAAAAGTTTTGCCCTCTCTATCTGTTGGGACTCGTTTAGGCGCGTGGTAGGCCGTGCTTATCTTACTTGTAATTACATACTTAGGACTAAAGGGGAGTAGTTCCTTAGTTTCTAAGTTAATAATGCCGTTCTGTACGGGAATGAGGTTAGCACTTTCTAAAGGTTTTCGTATCTTTGCCAATGTTCTAACCATTAACTTAATCTGTGGCCACTCTCTGGGTTTAATTCTAACGTCAAAGGTCTTACACAAAAGATTGAATAGATCATTACTGGCGGTATAGATACCCTCGTCTAAATCATAGATATAGAGTAGACTATAATCAGGTATATTGCTTTTACTGATAAAAGTAAACGTGACAATCTCGCTCAGTATTTTAGCTACTGTGAATGTTTGGGGCATAGCGACCTTTTCGGTAACGTCCCCTGTGGTCTCATTTACTTTAGTTTCGGTATGTTCTGCCCGCCATTCTTCACCAGCTTTAAAGATACGATTTTCAAGCTCCTTCATCGTTCTAGGAGGTTGTTCTTGCTCTCTGACCTCCGTGATTTCACTTTCTAGGTTTTCTAATTCTTCTAGTTCTATGGTTCTAACCTCTCTTTCTGTATTCAGCCCGTGCAATACTGCTAAAAGTACGGTCTAACTCTTCAATTGGTAATGGTTCACTGGTGACGCTATTAGCTATCTTAGATAGTTCATAAGCCGTTTTTAAGTCGCAATCAACCCACTTATTAAAGAGTAAGCCTACAAATCGTGTCAGTGCTACATTACGCCCTCCCTCGTCTCCAAAGCCATTAAAAAGCGTGTCAATGATCCTCATGGTCATAGATTTCTGACCGCTTGGCCTTGGAGTGTATGGAAGGCTTGTAGCATTCTGTTTGACTGGTTCGGCCGTTGTCTGTGGTACTGGATAATCAAGTCCATACTCCACAATCTTTTGATAACTTGCTGGGTCGCCTGTTGTTACTGGTAGCCCTTGAAGTTGCGACCATGTTAAACTGGCCATATCAAAGGGTAGTCCAATCTTGTCAGCAATCTCTTTCACTACCTGCTTATAGGTCGCCTCGTTCATCATACACTCAGGTTTCACTACAAGGCGAAAACGGGGCTTTTCTAAGCTATGTTTGATAGTCGGGTATAAGATATAGGAGTAGCCAAATAAAGCGCTAGAAACGGCATTTATAAAGCCCTCAGTCGTCCCCTGTATATCATCATAATCAAGGAAAATCAAATCCCGATAGATTAGACTGGAGTTGTTTCGCTTGTAACTGCCATTCTTTTCTGGTGTCACTTTCCCACTGATACAGTAAGGCGCTTGTGTACGTTTAAATTCTTCAATGTTTACCCTTCAGGAACTACCAGAGGCTTAAAACGTTCAATATACTCAAACGGCTCAAGCTTATCAAATGGATAAACAAGATTACTCTGAAAGCCTCTAGCCTCATAAATTACCACATTATCGCCCCTTTTTGCGTTTCTTTTTTTAACTTCTTCAGTAGCTTTTTTTCTTGGAACTGTTCCAAAGATCTGCCACGGTGCTTATACAATTTAATGTCATGATAATGCCCACCACCTTGCGCTGGATGTGTGTTATACCTAGCCATTCTCCACCCCCATAAACTTCAGCAAGTCCGAAACTCTATAATAGATTTTCCTAGTGTCTTCTAGCGGGGGCTGGTATCGTCTTAGCCCTGCTTTTTCCCACTTTTGGAGTGTCAAATATTTTATATCTAACTCGTCCATGACTTCCTGGGCTGAGATTAAACCTGTCAGTCGTGGTTTGACTGTATCACGCGCTTCCAGGTATCTTTCCACTACCTCCAGAATGCCATGCGCTAGGTCTTGCTCACTTTCTCGGCTTAGGCTAAACATATCCACCCACCTCCTTCAAGGTTTCTTTGTAGCTTTCTAGGTCACTGTTCATCAACACCGCTAGGCGCTTGCTCTCCTCCTGTACTTGGTTGTAAAAGGCCTTAGCACCATCTAGTAGCTCACCTTTATTCGCTGGGATAAAGTACCCACTAAAAACGCCATATCTAACCCCCACAATAGGGATGTTATGCTTGACTACTAGGCGCTTAATGATGTCACGTACTGTTCTTTCTGTTAGCTTGGTTGTCAGGCTGATTTCTGCCCCTGTTATGGAGTTCTCAGCCCCTACCTTGATTAGTCTTAATACTCGTTTGTCATTCTCTGATAGGCTCATTCAGTTCCTCCTCTCCTTTGCTTTTATTCAAAAAGGTTATTTGTCCGCTCGTTACCCCTCGCAAAATATCTTTTTGAGTTTCTATGATTGTATCAAGGGTTTTCAAAATAGCTGTCTTAGTCTCTAAATCAAACGTTTGTTTTGTCAACAAGCCCATAGTTACAGCTAACTTTGTTGCATTGTCCATACACGTAGCTAGAAAAATATCTTTTGTAAAATAAGGTTCATCTGGTATTTTTTCACTATCAAGGTATATCTTCACTGTGTAACTCATTTCATCCCTCCGTAAACTCTTACCCCTGCAAGCTGGATATAACGCCCATAATCAGGGTTTAAATCCTCGCTAGGTGTTTCTATCGTCTGTTGGTTTTCTCCCTCCATTTGGGCGCTCTTTTTGCGGTCTCGGTGGTTTAGATAAAGCAGTAAGCCAATCAGTACCACCATGAAGATAACTGATTGTGTGTTGGTCAAATCTAATTCATTCATGTTATGCCCTCGCTTTGTAATTCTTGATATAGTCCACTTGGTCGCTTCGTTCCATCTTCAGGAAGTCGTCCACCTCTTCGGTGCTTACTTTCTATCTAAAAAATCAGTGATAAACTGAAAGAGGTTTGGGTTTCTCTCCTTAATTTCAGCTATTACTTCATCAAATTCTGCTTGTGTCATGTTGTCTAGGTCTAGTGTCATTTTAATAGCCCTCTTTCTTCTAAATCAGCAACTACTAAACGACGTAAGTACATCCAGGTTGAAGTAGTGGTATGATTGATCCCATTACTTAAATTATTTTCTTTTATTGCTTGATCTAAGAAATTGAATAGCAACCAGTCAGGAGTTTCACCATGCCTTTTTATACAGTCGTCGTCATATTTTTTTAATTCCCCAAGCAGGTTCTCAACATTCCTATTAAAAAACTCCTCATGACTTGCCTCTTGCTTTTTATAAGTTTCCGATAGTTTATAAAATTGAATCCATAACTGACTGATTGCTGTTCTACAATCTTCAGCAATCTCGGTTGCTCCGTGGTATTTCTTTGATAAATGCCACTCTGATAAAATATCTAGCTTTTCTTCTACAAGTCCTAACTCTGTTTCAAAATCTTTAAAGTATGTATCCATGTTTTTACCTCTGTTTCTATGTTATGTAATTGCCCTGATGGCTTTTTAATGCTTTTTTCTTGTAATTCCTAGCCTCACGCTCAGAAGTTTGCCGACCGAGAGCGTGGGGCTTTTTAATGCCTTTTACTATCCAGATTATCCTCACGCTCTGAGTCGCCAAAATTTAAACGTGAGAAAGTACCAGTTTAAAGAGTTAGCGCTCTCCGTATGGTCAAATTGCCCTAAATATGCTATAATCTAGGTATAAATCTTTACTAAAACCTCTTTGATAATAGCTTGCCTGCTTTGTTAAATTCGTTTTAGTGTTAGTGTGAAAGGCTCTGCGGTGTGGTTATTGCTAAGCCTTTTTTTGTTGCTCTCACGCGCTTCTTTGGCGTGTTTTTTTATTTCTGAATGCCATAGCTTTGATTTCCTGATAACTCATATTCAAGCCAATCATGGCTATTACCATGTCCTCAAATGCTTGGTATTGCTCCAGCTCGTCACTGGTCAAGCTATTGATGCCATTATAGCCCCCACGTTCTTCCCTTAACTGCTTAGCGTTCCTGTCGGTTACTGCCTTCAGTAGCAGGTTGTTCATGGTGCTATGCGCGTGCTTGGGTTTTGCCTCTCATGTCTCTATACTGTCATGCAGTGTTTTTCTTTTTGGCTTTTCTAGCGCCCTCTGCATACGAAACTTAGAAAGCTCCTCACGCATTTCAAAGAATGCTTTGACTAGGTTCTTCTTAAACTCTTTTACGGGTTCTGTATTTCGTAAGTAAGTGATCAGCAAGGTCGCTTGTTGCTCATTTAGGCGATATATTTTCATTGGTCTCCCTCGCCCATCTAATTTACGCATTTCAAATGCGATAATTCCGTAGCTTTCAAAATCAGCTTTATGCTTCCTTAAAAGTTCTTGTATTGTGTGATGAGTGACTCCAGCACATTCAGCGATGACCTCACTCGTAGTATACGGCTCTTTCTTGCCGTCCATATAGACTAGTTCCATTGTGGTTCTACCTCCTGCATGAATCTGGTTAACTTGCTTGTCAGACGGCTCTTCTCGTCCATATTTTTAGCCTCTGCAATGGCTTTGGCTAGTGTATCGATATAATACCGCTCTGCCTCTGCCAACGTGTCAGGGGCTTTTATAGTGGTCTGTGGTTCTTCCACCAGTTCCCCTTCCATGTAGTAGCCTTGTTTTCTAATATCTTTTAATACTTGCTTAACCCATTTCTTAAACTCTTTAGCTTTTGGTTTGCGTGATTGGAATAGAATCTCATATAATCCTTGTTCGGTTAGAAACCAGACTTGTTGAACGCCTCCAGGGGTAAGAACTTTCTTCTTGTCCTTTTCGTCTTGGTCTACCATTTCAAGAAACTTACTCAAACTACTATTTGAGTAGTCAATCATTCTAGCAACCTCCCCAGCTCTAAAAAGTGGGGCGTCAAAATCTCCGTAGATATCCAACGCTTGACCGTGGAAAATAGTAGTAGTGACAACCTGCAATAGTTGCCCTTGGTCTGTTGTCTCTTCAAAAATACTTACTTGTGTTGTCATGTCTTGCTTAACCTCTCTGTATAACTGATTTAGTCTTTTTCTGCTTTCCTTGTTGGGCTTGTGTTTGCCCTGTGCCCACTTGCCAACTGTTCGGGGGTCTATTCCTATTCGTTGGCCAATAGCTACCAAGTTCAGCCCGTGAGTGGTTCGCATTTCATCGATGACCCTTGTATAGTTCCTCCTCATTTCTTGCCTGCCTTTCTATTTATCCAACCTTTAACAAGTCATCAATCGTAACTTCTAAAAAGTCAGCTACTTTCTGCAATGTCTCAAAAGTCGGATTTTTTGAACGCTCATAATACAATGCCGTCAAAGTGCTTTTTGATAGCCCTGTTTCTCTTGCAACATCTGCCACCTTCAAGCGTTTCTTTGCTAAAATAACACGCATATTATTTTTCAAATGTCTTACCTCTTTCTATTATTTTTAAAATCAACCTCCAGCAGAATAGATTGAAAAGTGTTGTGCTGGAGGTTCTGTTCAGACACTTTTTGTCTGATTGGTTTTTATTATACAGACACTTTTTTTGTCTTTGTCAAGGATATTTTTTTATTTTTATTGGACTTTTTTTGTCTGGTTCAAGAAAAAGAATGATATAATACATTTGAAAGGTGTTGATATAAATGAATAGATTAAAAGAGTTACGTAAAGAAAAAAAGCTATCTCAAAAGGAAATAGCAAAAGAAATGAGCATATCAGAAAAGACTCTATCACGCTGGGAAAACGGAGAAAGCCAAATTAAACCAGAAAAAGCCCAGCAACTTGCTGACTACTTCGGTGTAAGCGTTGGATATCTGTTGGGGTATAGTGAGTATAGAGAATTAGAAAAAAAGCATTGGATGAAACAATTTTTTTCAAATTATCCTGATGTTGAAACATTTCTTAATCAAGAGATAAAGGAACTAATCGGAGAAAGAGTAAATAAATTTTATGAGTATATTGATAAACAGTTTTATGAAAGCTATAAAAATACCGCTGTACCTCCTGAAATAGTTGTAAAGCACCGTGAAGACTTTTATAGCTCGTTTCTATTTCTCCCTGCTAGATTACAAAAATTTATAGCTTTATGGAGCATACTAACAGAAACTGAGCAAGAAAATATAGGTAAAACTATTGAATTATTAGCTATGAGAGAAAAATAAAAATCCCCCCATATTCGCCAATAGCAACCATCTTTTCATGGTCTATTGTGCAAAAACAGGGAAAATTGAAGAATAGAAAGCCGATTTTACAGACTAAAGCGCAAAAATGGGCAAAATTGACAAATAGCAACAGAAAAGACAAGCTAGCTACTGCCAACTTGTCTAATAGTACCTAACTGAAAATAAGCGAAAGGTTAGGTATTTACAACATCATTATACCACTCTTGCATTTAAAAAGCGACTTACACCATACCACGCGCCACAACGTTCAACAATCCTGAAGCGCGTGGATTCTCGTGGTTCGATAGATTATAAAACATTTAAACATCCATCCAGTACCTTACCAACAAAAAACATTTAAGCAGTCACACCAATTTCTACCAAATTTGTTGATGTCAACAAAACCGCATGATTCAACTTTTTTAGCGCGTGGAATTTACTTGGAAAATAAAAAACAGTTGATTTAACAGCGTTTTTAGTCCATTTGGAATTTACTTGGAAAATAAAAAAATTATGGAAAATAGAGATTCAGAAAAAAATTATTAAAGTTATTAACTAAAAATGAAGATGAAATTATTGAATATAAAGTAAACAATAATGATCATGAACGTATAGGTAAATATATATCGGCTTTGGCCAATTCATCAGCAATTTTAAATCGACAATTTTCGTACCTAATTTGGGGCATTGATGATGATTCAAAAGAGATTCTTGGCACGAAGTTCTACCCAAAAACTGAAAAACATGGTGGAGAACCATTTATTACTTGGTTAGAAAGAATGCTCGACCCTCGTATTACAATTCAGTTTGAAGAATATGATATTGATCAAAATCATGTTGTCGTTCTAGTTATCCATATGAATGCTGGTAGACCTGTTGCTTTTAAAGGTGATCGATATATCAGAAGCGGTTCATCTTTAAAAAATTTAAAGGATTATCCTGAAAAAGAAAGAGAGTTGTGGAAATCCTTTGAGGCACGATCATTTGAAAAAGAATATGCAAAAACTGCATGTACATTTGATGAAATCAAAGAATTACTTGATGTTAATTCTTATTTGAAAATGTTAGGCCATTTTGTCGGTTCAACTGACGAAGAAATTATTACTCATATGATGAACGACGGTATTGTAGAACCTTCTGGGAAACTTTTAATTTGACCAATATGGGAGCATTTACTTTCGCAAAAAACCTTAAAAACTTTGAAAATCTATCATCGCATGCTTTACGAGTAATCAGGTATGATGGCAATAATAAACTCAGTGCAGTAGCCGATAACACAGCAAGTAAAGGAGCTGCTGTTGGTTTCGATGGTTTGCTAAAATTTATCAATAGTCATTTGCCTAGGAAACCTGAGACATTAAAAGAGAACGGACAAATAACCTCTGATACAGATTATCCCCCACTTGTTATACGTGAGATTGTTGCAAATCAAATAGTGCATCAGGATTTTTCTGTAAAAGGGAGCTCACCAACAATTGAAATATTTGATAATAGAGTAGTATTTACAAATCCTGGTTCCCCTCTTAATCGTCCAGAAAGATTACTTGACATGCCTCCATACTCTCGAAATGAAGATTTAGCTAATCTATTTCGAAAGATGCATTTAGTAGAATCGCGTGGTAGCGGGATAGACAAGATTATATTGACCCTTGAATTAAATCACTTACCTGCTCCCGATATCGCTGCAAAAGATAATTATACTGTCGTTACTTTACATCAACGACGAACAATCCAAGAAATGGGTAACAGAGAAAAAATAAATGCTATTTATTATCATTCCGCCATACTCTATATTGAAGATGATTATATGACAAATAGCACACTTAGAGAAAGATTTGGATTGACAAATAAACAATCATCCGTTGCCTCTAAACTCATTTCTCTTGCATTAGAAAATAATAAAATAAAAACCTATGATGAAAATGCTGGCAAAAAGAATATGCAGTATATTCCTTACTGGGGCATTGGTTACAATGAATAATCTAAGCCAAATTTCCAAAAGCACGTTCAAATAGTAGTCTTCTCATAAGCCCTAGCATGATATAAAACCTTTTTGATAATGGCTTGCCTGCTGATGTATTTTAGAAAGGTTTATCATCATGAAAATAACTGAAGTTATAAAAAAAGACGGTAGTAAAGTCTATCGTGCTAATGTATATTTAGGAGTTGACCAGGTTACAGGAAAGAAAGTCAAAACTAAGGTAACGGGACGGACACAAAAGGAATTAAAACAGAAAGCCAATCAAGAAAAAATAGCTTTTCAAAAAGCAGGATCTACTAGACAAAAGGCTAGCACCATAAAAAACTATCAAGAATTAGCCAATCTCTGGTTAGAAAGTTATAAGAATACGGTTAAGCCAAACACTCAAGGCAATGTTAGAAAGTTAATCGATAATCATATATTGCCTATCTTTGGGGTTTACAAGCTCGATAAGCTCACTACTCCACTTATCCAGTCAATTATCAACGAACTTGCTGACAAGACTAATAGAGGGGAAAAGGGGGCTTTTCTACACTATGACAAGATACATGCTTTAAACAAACGTATCTTACAATATGGCGTAACCATGCAAGCTATACCGTCCAATCCTGCGCGTGATGTTGTTTTACCTCGTAACACTCAGAAAGCAAAGCGCCAAAAGGTAAAACACTTTGAAAATCAAGAACTAAAAAAGTTTCTTGCTTATCTCGATAATTTAGATAGCGATAGATATCGTTATTACTATGAGACGACGCTCTATAAGTTCCTATTGGCTACTGGTTGCCGTATCAATGAGGCTCTAGCGCTTAGCTGGTCTGATATTGACTTAGATAATGCCGTTGTGCATATTACCAAAACACTAAATCGGGATTTAGAAATCAATAGCCCAAAATCTAAGGCTAGTTATCGGGATATAGATATAGATCAAGCGACTGTTAGCATGCTGAAGCAGTACAAACTACGCCAAACTAAAGAGGCTTGGAAGATAGGGCAACGTGAAAGCGTGGTATTTTCTGATTTCATTCATGACTATCCTAGCAGTTCAAGACTTAAAAGAAGATTGCAAACACATTTAAGCGTGCTGACGTTCCTAACATTGGCTTTCACGGATTCCGTCACACTCACGCTAGTCTCTTGCTTAACTCTGGAATACCATACAAGGAACTCCAGTACCGCCTAGGTCATTCCACTTTATCAATGACCATGGATATATACAGCCACCTCTCAAAAGAGAACGCAAAAAAAGCAGTCTCATTCTACGAAACTGCACTAAAAGCACTATAGGGGGAGCAAAAAGGGGAGCAAATTCAAAAATCAACGTTTCAAGACAAAGCAAAAAGCCAATAATAACGGTGTCTTTGTAAGATTTTATTTGAAAAAAGCCGATTTTGTAGTATAATAGTACGGTGTGAAAAAATCTGAAAAATGAGAAAGGATAAGGGATATGAAACAAGTTTTTCTCTCTACAACAACTGAATTTAAAGAGATCGATACGCTTGAACCGGGTACTTGGATCAATCTCGTTAATCCGACTCAAAACGAATCACTCGAAATCGCTAACGCCTTCGATATTGATATCGCCGACCTCCGAGCACCGCTCGATGCGGAAGAAATGTCTCGTATTACCATTGAAGACGAGTATACCCTGATTATCGTTGACGTTCCGGTCACAGAGGAAAGAAATAACCGCACCTACTACGTAACCATCCCGCTTGGTATTATCATCACCGAGGAAACCATTATCACTACTTGTTTGGAACCACTACCGGTCCTCGATGTCTTTATCAACCGTCGATTGCGTAATTTCTATACTTTCATGCGTTCGCGTTTTATCTTCCAGATTCTTTATCGCAATGCAGAGCTTTACCTAACAGCCCTTCGTTCAATTGACCGCAAGAGTGAACAGATTGAAAGTCAACTGCATCAATCAACTCGTAATGAAGAATTGATTGAGCTGATGGAATTGGAAAAAAACCATCGTCTATTTCAAGGCTTCCCTCAAAACAAATGAGCGTGTGATTAAGAAATTGACCAGCTCAACCAGCAATATCAAGAAATACCTTGAGGACGAAGACCTGCTTGAAGACACCCTGATTGAAACCCAACAGGCCATCGAGATGGCAGACATTTATGGAAACGTCTTGCATTCTATGACAGAGACCTTCGCCTCTATCATTTCCAACAACCAGAACAACATCATGAAAACCTTGGCCCTTGTGACCATCGTTATGTCCATCCCAACCATGGTCTTTTCTGCCTACGGGATGAACTTTAAGGATAATGAAATCCCCCTAAACGGCGAGCCAAATGCTTTCTGGTTAATCGTCTTTATTGCCTTTGCTATGAGTGTCTCGCTCACTCTCTATCTCATCCATAAAAAATGGTTCTAAGAGGAGTTCCTATGTCTCAGATTGATCTACAAAAATTAACAAAGAAAAACCAAGAGTTTATCCACATCGCTACCCAACAATTCATCAAAGATGGGAAAACAGACGCTGAAATCAAAACTATTTTTGAGGAAGTTATTCCCCAAATCCTTGAGGAGCAAGCCAAGGGTACGACTGCTCGTTCCCTCTATGGCGCACCGACTCACTGGGCTCATAGTTTCACTGTCAAGGAACAATATGAAAAAGAGCATCCAAAAGAAAATGATGATCCAAAACTGATGATTATGGATTCAGCTCTTTTCATCACTAGCCTCTTTTCCCTCGTCAGCGCACTCACAACTTTCTTCTCAGCAGATCAAGCTATCGGTTACGGTTTGATTACCCTCCTGCTAGTTGGACTGGTTGGTGGATTTGCCTTCTACTTGATGTACTACTTCGTTTACCAATACTATGGACCAGATATGGACCGCAGTCAACGTCCGCCTTTCTGGAAATCTGTACTGGTTATCCTAGCATCTATGTTCCTTTGGTTACTTGTTTTCTTTGCAACAAGCTTCTTACCAGCTAACCTTAACCCAGTACTTGCTCCATTGCCACTAGCTATTATCGGAGCAGCCCTCCTAGCCCTTCGCTTCTATCTCAAGAAACGCTTGAACATCCGCAGCGCAAGTGCAGGACCAACACGCTATTAAGAGAATGATAAAAGCAACTGCAGATGCGGTTGCTTTTTACTACTTTCTTGATTTAATACTCTTCGAAAATCAAATTCAAACCACGTCAGCGTCGCCTTACCGTACTTAAGTACAGACTGTGGCTATCTTCCTAGTTTGCTTTTTGATTTTCATTGAGTATAAAAGTATTCCTCTGACATCCCACATAGCTTTCTCTTATCTTTTGTGATAAAATAGGCTCAATCTATTTCTAGGAGGATGAGATATGGTTTCTACTATTGGTATTGTTAGTTTATCTAGTGGCATTATAGGGGAAGACTTTGTCAAACACGAAGTGGACTTGGGTGTCCAACGTCTCAAGGATCTAGGACTCAATCCTATCTTTTTGCCCATTCGTTAAAAGGCTTAGACTTTATCAAGAACCATCCTGAAGCGCGTGCGGAGGATTTGATGCAGGCCTTTTCGGACGATAGCATCGACATGATCCTATGCGCCATCGGTGGGGATGATACCTATCGTTTGTTGCCCTACCTTTTTGAAAATGACCAACTAGAAAAGGTTATCAAACAAAAGATTTTTCTTGGCTTCTCAGATACAACCATGAACCATCTCATGTTGCATAAACTAGGTGTTAAAACTTTTTATGGTCAATCCTTCTTAGCAGACATTTGTGAATTAGACAAAGAAATGCTAGCCTATAGCCTTCACTACTTCAAAGAATTGATTGAGACTGGAAGAATCTCAGAAATCCGCCCTAGTGACGTTTGGTATGAGGAACGAACTGATTTTAGTCCCAAGGCTCTGGGGACACCTCGTGTCAGTCATGCAAATACCGGTTTTGAATTATTGCAAGGAAATGCCCAGTTCGAGGGGAAAATCCTCGGTGGTTGCCTCGAATCCCTCTACGATATCTTTGACAACTCTCGATACACAGATAGCACGGAGCTATGCCAAAAATACAAACTTTTCCCTGACTTGTCAGACTGGGAAGGAAAACTCCTCTTGCTAGAAACAAGCGAAGAAAAGCCTGAGCCGGAAGACTTCAAAAAGATGTTACGGACTTTAAAGGACACTGGCATATTCGAGGCCATCAGTGGACTCCTGGTCGGAAAACCTATGGATGAAACTTTCTATGACGACTATAAAGAGGCACTATTGGATATTATTGACAGCAATATCCCGATTATCTATAATCTAAATGTCGGCCACGCAACTCCAAGAGCCATTGTACCCTTTGGGGTCCATGCTCATGTAGATGCACAGGAACAAGTCATTCGCTTTGACTATAACAAATAAAGCTGGGAAGAATTTCTCAGCTTTTTCTCACTATCATTACTGGTATTTTCATCACATACTACTGATAGCTAAAATGATGAGGGAGAGGCTGTTACTTAACATGTGAACAAGTAGGGGATAGTAGATATTCTCCTTTTCTTTCACATAAATAATTGAAAAGGCAAGGCCAGCACCTAGATAACCGACTGCACCGACCCACTCGGATAGATCCAAGCTGTGCATATGAGTTAAGGCAAAAGCAAGGCCGACTATCAAGATACTCAGCCAAGTTGGCAGACTTTTTCTCAAATATCTCAATAGAGTTTGACGGAAAATTAATTCTTCTACCAGAGGTCCAATAACACAAGCAAAAACAGCTATCAGTATTGGTTGCTCTTGAAAGTGCTTTGAATATTCGACTGGTTTAGACCTTGTCCGACTAGCCCAAAAAACTGCTTCAACATCTCTGATACAAATTCAAAGACAACATTCATCAGAAAGAGAAAGAGCCATCCTGTTAAGACGCCAAAGAAGAATTTCCTTTTAGTCTTTCTAATCTCATTCCATTGTTTGATCAATCTATCCTTAAACAAGAAAGAGCCATATAGAGCTAGTACTACATAAACTAGATAATTTGCAATGGCAGATGGCATCAAGAAAGCCAGCAATTTAACGCCATCAAATACAAAGAGAACTGTATAGAGAATCGCAAAAATCAGAATTCCCTTATTTTTGTTAGACATCATTTAATTCCCCTTCCACTCACAATCATTCTCGTGGTCGTCAATCAGGCCTGCTGCTTGTAGAAAAGACAAGACAGCGACTGGGCCTGTGAACTTGAAACCTCGTTTTTTGAGATTTTTGGCCAATTTCTCAGACAAGGGTGTTTTAGCTGGGGCTTGGCGGTAATCGGGAACATCGTTAACGATTGTTTTCCCTTCAACAAAAGACCAAAGATAGGCATCAAAAGAGCCATATTCTTCCTGTAGTCGTAAAAATGCTTGGGCGTTAGCGCGTGTAGCAAAAATCTTGGCTCTATTTCGGATGATAGCTGGATTATCCAGCAAGGCTTCCAATTCGGTATCGGACATCTCTGCGACTGCTTGAATTTGATAGCCATGAAATGCTTCTCGGAAAGCCTGGCGTTTGTTTAGTACCGTTTCCCAAGACAGGCCTGCCTGATAGGTTTCCATACACAACAACTCAAACAATGCTTGGTCATCATGGAGGGGTTGGCCCCACTCCTCATCATGATAGGCGATGTAGAGCGGATTGGTCATCTTGACCCACGAACAACGTTTTGTCATGCTCTGCTCCTATTTGACCAACATTTTAAGGGCCGACTTGATATAGTTCTCAGCTGTATCTGTCGTTCCTTCAAAGAATTTCTTGATTTTCTTGAGCTCAGTTGCCTTGTAGCCCAGTGCCAGCATGGCTTCCATAGCTTCTTCCAATTCTTGGTTTTCAGCACTAACTTGCACGGCTACCTTGGGAGGAAGATCATCTCCTGAAACTACTACCTTACCTCTAAGTCCAGCACCATCTGCTGGGCTGTTTTCTTACCAATTTTAGGAAACTTGGTCAAGTAGGTGATGTTCTTGGTTTCAATGGCTTGAACCAAGCCAGCATTGTCATCAGCAGCGATAATAGCAAGAGCTGACACAGGCCCAATCCCAGAGACCGAAATCAAACTGAGAAAGAGCTTTTTCTCATCTTCTGAGCGAAATCCATAAAGCAGATGGGCGTCCTCACGAACGACTTGGTGCACATAGATTTGAGTCTCTTGATTAACCTGACCTGAGTAGGTATAGGGGTTAGCCACATGCAGGATATAACCGATACCATTGGTTTCAAGAACAATGTATTTGGCAGTGATTTTGGTAATGATTCCTTTTAAATATTCGTACATAGTTTTCCTTTTCTCTTATTTCGTTTATCTAGTATATCATATTTTCTTTATCCGAGGAGCGAGAATCGATTATCACAAATACAGTATATCAAAAATAATTTATGTTTATCTGTTGACATATTCAAAATTAAGTACTATAATCATCTGTAATTGAATAACTATCTTCAGGGCAGGGTGCAATTCCCTACCGGTGGTATAGCCCACGAGCCGAAAGGCATGATTTGGTGAAATTCCAAAGCCGACAGTATAGTCTGGATGAAAGAAGATGAAAGTATATTTGTGCTTTTTGCGTGCTCTGAAATGATTACCTGTCATTTCAGAGTATTTTTGTTAATTGCATAAGTTCTCTTTTGTATGCCTTGAATAGTCCCCTATTCAAGGTATATTTTTTTGGAGGTAGTGAGATGAGCGACTCAGAATATATGAAATTAGCAATAAAACTGGCACAAAAAGGGGCTGGTTACGTCAATCCCAATCCTATGGTCGGCGCAATTATTGTAAAAGATAATCACATTATCGGACAAGGATATCATGAGTTTTTTGGTGGCCCACATGCTGAGAGAAATGCTCTTAAAAACTGTAGAGAATCCCCTGTAGGAGCGACGCTTTATGTAACACTTGAACCCTGTTGTCACTTCGGGAAAACACCTCCTTGTATAGACGCTATAATTGATAGTGGTATTACAAGAGTAGTCATTGGAAGCCTAGACTGCAACCCTATTGTATCTGGAAAAGGAGTAAAGATACTTGAGGAAAATAATCTTCAAGTTACTGTTGGAGTTTTAGAAAATGAGTGTCTTAACTTAATAAAAAGTTTTAGAAAGTATATTACCCAGCATGTACCCTATGTTTTTATGAAATATGCAATGACAATGGATGGAAAAATAGCCACTAAAACAAATCAATCCAAATGGATTACTGGAGAAGAGGCAAGAAAGCATGTTCATCAGTTACGACACCATGTCAGTGCGATTATGGTGGGAGTCAATACTGTTATTCAAGACGATCCTTTGCTGACATGTAGATTGGAGAAAGGGAAAAATCCTATCCGTATCATATGCGATACACATTTACGAACTCCTCTTACCTCTAAAATCGTAAAAACAGCAAATGATATTAAAACTTACATTGCCACTTCCTCTGAAGACAAAAATAAAATGAAGCTATATCAAAATCATGGCTGTGAAATACTTTCCATAAAGAAAAAAGGCGATCATATAGACTTATCAGATTTAATGCAACATCTAGGAAACATACAGATTGATAGCCTACTTCTAGAAGGGGGCAGCCTAATGAATTGGAGTGCTTTGGAACAACAAATTGTTGATGAGCTGAAAATATATATTGCACCAAAAATTTTTGGAGGCAGTGCCAAGTTTCCTGTCGGAGGTGAAGGTATTTCTTTGCCAAATGACGCTATTAGATTGAAACCTTATGCTTTTTCTCAAGTAGGAAATGACTATCTCATAGAAAGTGAAGTGATTTATCCATGTTCACAGGAATAATTGAAGAAATCGGAAAAGTTGAAAGAATAGAGAAAAATTCTCGTAATTGTAAACTATCGATTAAAGCCTCAAAAATATTAACGGATATCCATTTAGGCGATAGTATAGCAGTAAATGGTATCTGTCTTACAGTTACTCATTTCAATCATCAGGCCTTTACAGTTGATGTAATGAATGAAACATGGAGTCGAACAGCTCTTACCCTATTAAAACATGGAAGTGAGGTAAATCTAGAAAGAGCCTTATCTGTCAACGGTCGACTTGGAGGTCACGTCGTTACAGGACACATTGATGGTACAGGAAATCTCGTCAATAAAAAAAGATGATAATGCTGTATGGTATCAAATCAACACACAAAAAGAAATTTTAGATTTAATAGTTGAAAAAGGATCTATTACAATTGACGGCATTAGTCTGACTGTCGCTAAAGTCTCCAAACTAAACTTTTCAGTATCTGTTATCCCTCATACCTTGGAACAAACCATTCTTAAGAGTAAACAAGTCGGGAGTACAGTAAATCTTGAAAATGATATCTTAGGTAAATATGTGCAAAAACTGATGGATAACTCTCCAAAATCAGAAATATCGAAGGAACTATTATATCAAAATGGATTTTAGTAGAAAGGATGATCAGTCAATGGAATATCGAAAAATACAAGAAGCATTAGAAGCATTGCAGAAGGGACGACTTGTTCTTGTTATAGACGACAAGGATAGAGAAAACGAAGGAGACTTAATTTGTTCCGCACAAGCAGCTACAACTGAAAATGTTAATTTCATGGCTACTTATGCCAAAGGATTAATTTGTATGCCTATGAGCGAACGTTTAGCTAATCAATTAATGCTTTCACCTATGGTTGAAAACAATACAGATAATCATAAGACTGCTTTTACAGTTTCAATTGATTATAAAGAAACGACCACAGGTATTTCTGCCGAGGAAAGAGGACTGACCGCACGTATGTGTGTAACTGAAGATATAAGATCCTCTGATTTTCGCAGACCAGGACACATGTTTCCTTTAATTGCAAAAAAAGGTGGTGTTCTAGAAAGAAATGGACACACAGAAGCAACTGTTGATTTATTAAAATTAGCTGGACTAAAAGAGTGTGGCCTATGTTGTGAAATAATGAATCATGATGGCAAAATGATGAGAACAGATGATTTAATTCAGTTCTCGAAGAAACACAACATCCCACTAATTACCATCAAAGAATTACAAGAATATAGAAAAGTATATGATCAGCTGGTAGAACGAGTTTCAACTGTCAATATGCCTACTAGATACGGTAATTTCAAAGCAATTAGCTACATAGATAAACTAAATGGGGAACATCATCTTGCTCTTATTATGGGAAATATAGAGGATGAAGGCAATGTATTATGTCGGGTCCACTCTGAATGTTTAACAGGAGATGTTTTAGGCTCTTTACGTTGCGATTGTGGACAGCAATTCGATAAAGCTATGAAAATGATTGCTGAGAATGGTTCGGGTGTCTTACTTTACTTGCGACAGGAGGGACGAGGAATTGGACTTATCAATAAATTAAAAGCCTATCATTTACAAGATCAAGGAATGGATACGCTTGATGCCAATCTTGCATTAGGCTTTGAAGGTGATTTAAGAGAATATCATATTGGAGCACAAATGCTTAAAGACCTGGGACTACAGTCACTACATTTACTGACAAATAATCCCGACAAGGTTGAACAGTTAGAAAAATATGGAATTACCATTTCCAGTAGAATACCAATCGAAATAGAAGCCAATCCTTACGACAGTTTTTATTTAGAAACAAAGAAAAATCGAATGGGTCACATTTTAAATATGGAGGAAAAATAAATGAACACTTATGAAGGTAATTTAGTAGCGAACAATATTAAAATCGGTATTGTTGTAGCGAGATTTAATGAATTTATAACGTCAAAATTATTATCTGGAGCACTAGATAATCTCAAAAGAGAGAATGTAAACGAGAAAGATATCGAGGTAGCCTGGGTTCCAGGAGCTTTTGAAATACCACTGATTGCATCAAAAATGGCAAAAAGTAAAAAATATGATGCAATTATCTGCTTGGGAGCTGTCATTAGAGGTAGTACAAGTCATTATGATTATGTATGTAGCGAGGTATCTAAGGGGAATCGCCCAAATCAGTTTAAATAGCGAAATCCCAGTTATGTTTGGTGTGCTAACGACAGATACAATTGAACAAGCCATAGAACGAGCTGGCACTAAAGCAGGCAATAAGGGTTCTGAGTGTGCACAAGGAGCTATTGAAATGGTCAACCTAATTCGTACATTGGACGCATAAAACAGACTCTACTTTTAGGCGAATAAAGAAACTTGGCAAAACCTATGAAAATCATAGAGCTAACTAGAAAGCTAGCCGCAGGCTGTACTTGAGTACGGCAAGACGAAGCTAACGTGGTTTGAATTTGATTTTCGAAGAGTATAAATAGATTTTCGAAGAGTATTCGGAAAAAAGTAAATATTTCCATGATAAAACGCATAGAATCAAGGTTTTTGAACACCTGATTTTATGCGTTTTTCTGATTTTGAAAATTTTTCCCAGACTTTTTGTACTTTTATACTCAATGAAAATCAAAAAGCAAACTAGGAAGCTAGCCGCAAGCTGTACTTGAGTACGGTAAGGGGACGCTGACGTGGTTTGAAGAAATTTTCAAAGAGTATTAATATTTCCCCAACTCACGGAGACTGGTGTGATTTTCCTGAATGCGTCGGAACATCTTTTCCATATCCGACTTGGTAAAATGCACCAAAACAGGACGTCCGTGGGGACAGTTGTAGGGATTATCACATTGAGAGAGCTGATAAAGCAGCTGTCTCAGCCGAATGATCGTCAATACGATGGTTGGCCTTGATAGATCGCTTTGCAGGACATCATAATAGCCAGCTCTGCTCGGTATTTCTTGATAGAAACTTCCTTGGTCAAAAGGAGCATGTCGCACATCTCATAGATGCCTGATTCAATCTCTTCTTCTGCCATCCAAATAGGATGTTCACGTAGAATAAATTGATTTTTCCCCGTACTCTGCTAGAAAGACGCCCACTTCCTCTAAGAGAGGCATTCTTTCCTTGAGACGGAGGGCATCATCCGCTGGAAATTCAAAGATATAAGGCACTAGGAGTTGCTGCTGGCTCTGGTCAACATTGCCAATGCTTTCACGGTACTCCTCGTACTTGACCCGTTCCTGAGCCGCGTGCTGGTCTATGATATAGAGCCCATCTCGCCCTTGGGCAAAGAGATAGGTTCCATGCATTTGCCCGAAAAATTCCAACTCTGGGAAGCTTGATGATTCTTCTCGCTCCAGCTTGTTATAGGCCTTATCAAGACTCGCAAGGTCTAGCTCTGGGTGATCTAGCTGATCGTAGTTAGCAGGTTTTCTCTCTGCAAAATGCAGTTTTACTGGCTTAGTCAGCTGGTCCAAAGTTTCCTTGGCAAACAAAGTCAAGTCTTGCCCTTCCACAGTTAATTCTACCTGATAATCAGCCACCTCAGCTTGACTAGATCTATTTGCCTCTGTTTGCTCATAGTAGAGAGTATTTTCTTTGAGAGGGAGAATGGTCTGCTCCACCTTTTGACGATTGCGCACGGTAGATTTGACAAGATTTTCCAAGGCATCTGGTATCAAGGTTTGTTCCTTGAGACTATTTGCAATAGCTTCTGAAACCAGGGTCATCAGTTCTTTTTCCTTAGAAATCCGCACCTCTTGCTTGGTTGGATGAACATTGACATCCGCTAGATAGGGGTCAATATGGATGTGAATGACAGCCAGTGGAAAACGCCCCACCATGAGCTTACTGCCATAGCCGTCAAGAATTGCACGATTGAGCAAGAAGTTCTTGATATAACGGCCATTGATGAAGAGGCTGATATAGTTGCGGTTGGCCCGAGTTAACTCAGGCAAAGACACAAAGCCTGAAATTTCGAAATCTAGGTCAGAATTCTCAATTTCAATCATCTTCTTGGCACTCGCCAAACCGTAAATCCCTGCGATAGCTTGGCGCAGTTGACCAGTCCCTGCTGTCCGCGTCATTTCCTTGCCATCACTAATCAAACTAAAAGAAATCTCAGAATGGGCCAAGCCTAGACGGTTGACAATATCAATAATATGAGACAGCTCCGCTTGCTGGCTCTTCATATATTTGAGGCGGGCAGGCGTGTTGAAAAAGAGGTCCTCCACACAAACCTTGGTTCCCACAGGACTAGTCGCTGGGATGACTTCTTCAACTTCTCCTCCACGAGCGACGAGCTTAGTCCCGTGACTCGCACCATCCACCGCCGTCAACAAAGTCAGAACACTGACAGACGCAATAGAAGGCAAGGCTTCACCACGAAAGCCAAGCGTCCGAATTCGAAAGAGATCTGCCTGATTTTTTATCTTACTGGTCGCATGACGACGCAGAGCCAGCTCTACCTCATCGTGGGCAATTCCATGACCATTATCTGTGATTTGAATCTTCTTGAGACCAGCTTCCTCAATCTCAATGATAATCTGACTAGAACCCGCGTCAATAGCATTTTCTACCAATTCTTTGACCACACTGGCAGGACGTTCAATGACCTCTCCTGCTGCAATCTGGTTCGCCAGCACCTCTGGCAATTCAATAATATGAGACATCTTTCAGCCCCTTTCCGTATCTATTTTCCTAGAAATTGATTAGTGCTATTATACCATATTTCAGACAGGACAGAAAAGCAAGCGCCACATAGGAGCCAAATCCCTCCACATAGACAAAGTACCTTGCAAGGGTCTGGAAAATAGTGTTTAATAAAGATATACAGGAAGTGATCACAACCTTGTATAACTAAAAAGGAGAGAAATTTATGAAAGTAGAACTACAGATTAGTGAAACTTACGAAGAGGAAAAGCTGATTGTTCAAGCACCTCAGCCGACAGATAAAGTCCAGAAAGTCATCGAGTTCGCAGAAAATCTTGACCAAAAAGAAACAATCAAAGGAAAGATTGATGATCAAGTCTATCTAGTTAAGGTTGGTAAGATACAACGCTTCTATATCGAGAATCGGAAGGTTCTAGCAGAAACGGCGAGTCAGACCTACAGCATTGATTTGCGACTCTATCAGGTCCTTGAAATTCTGCCAACAACTTTTATCCAAATTTCCCAATCAGAAATCATCAATATCGATTCCATCTCTCATCTCAAGCTCACCCCCAACGGCCTAGTAGAAATTTTCTTGAAAAACGAAAGCTTCACCTACTCTTCACGCCGTTACCTAAAAACCATCAAGGAGAAATTAGAACTATGAAAAAACAAGTATTTCACGATGCAGCCACTGGTGTTCTTATCGGCCTCATCCTCTCTATCATCTTTTCACTCATTTATGCACCAAATACCTACGCACCACTAAGTTCCGACTCTCTCATCGGACAAGTGATGGCTCAACATCAGGTTCACGGTGCCCTGGTCTTGCTCTACTGCACACTGATCTGGGCAGCTATCGGTATTCTCTTTAACTTTGGCAAGCGATTATTCAGCCGTGACTGGAGCTTGCTCCGTGCAACTCTGACCCATTTCTTCCTCATGCTAGTAGGCTTTATCCCATTAGCAACCCTAGCAGGTTGGTTCCCCTTCCACTGGATTTTCTATCTCCAGCTCATTCTTGAGTTTGCAATTGTCTACCTCATCATTTGGACTATTTCCTATAAAAGAGCATCAAAAAAAGTAGACCATATCAATCAACTCTTGGAGCATAGAAAGTAATAGCAATAATCCCACTCACAAATGCATGAGTGGGATTATTTTTATAGTTTCTGTTTTAACTCAACCAAAACATTCATAGCCTGCATAGGTGTCATATTGTAAACATCCAGTTTAGCTAATTCTGCTAGGATAGGATGCTCTTCTGCCATATCA
>BNJU01004855.1_pt1 | contig 26611 bp, 25 predicted proteins | sample 8539281 | NCBI WGS metagenome assembly BNJU01 (sample SAMD00202456, study PRJDB9452) | human saliva metagenome | isolation source: human saliva | place: Japan
AAAAAGATGAGGGAACCCTGTCCCTCATCTTTTTCATTTTATTCTATTTTTTTATACTTGCTTTTACTCCAACACTATCTTCATAAAGCTCTTCTTTCCCTTCTGGAGCAAGGGCTCATTCTCCAGTTCGGAAAAGGATAGCTGTCTTCCGATATCCGTAATCTTCTCTCCGGCAAAGCTTACTCCGCCCTGCTGCACATTTCTTCTGGCTTCTCCCTTGGATGGTGCCAAACCGCTGACTACCAAAAGATTCAAGATGTCGATTCCCTCAGGATACTCTGCCTTCTTTAGTACGCACTTCGGGGTATTTGCTGAATTTCCGCCTCCTGCAAACAAGGACTTGGCTGCTTCCTCCGCCTTCTTAGCTTCCTCCGCACCGTGTACCAGCTCTGTCAAATGGTAAGCCAGTATTTCCTTAGCTTTATTCAGCTCTGCCCCTTCCCAGGCATCCATCTTCTTGATTTCTTCCATAGGAATGAAGGTCAGGAGACGAAGACACTTTCCTACATCCGCATCATCCACATTTCGCCAATACTGGTAGAAGTCGTAGGGACTGGTCTTAGCCGCATCCAGCCAAACCGCACCGCTGGCGGTCTTTCCCATCTTCTTTCCTTCCTTATTGGTAAGCAGGGTGATGGTCATGGCATGGGCATCCTTTCCCAGCTTCTTACGAATCAGCTCTGTTCCTGCCAGCATATTGGACCACTGGTCATCTCCGCCGAACTCCATGTTACAGCCGTAGTCCTCGTAAGACGATAGAAATCATAGCCCTGCATCAGCATATAGAAAAACTCGAAGAAGGAAAGTCCCTAGAAAGACGGTTCACATAGCATCTGGCTCTCAGCATTTCATTTACGGAAAAAAATGAGGACCTACCTCTCGCAAGAACTCCATAAAGTTCATATCTCTAAGCCAGTCCGCATTATTGACCATCAATGCCTTCCCCTCGGAGAAGTCAATGAAACGGCTCATCTGCTTCTTAAAGCAGGCACAGTTATGGTCAATCATTTCGGTGGTCATCATTTGCCGCATATCGGAACGACCGGAAGGATCTCCGATCATACCGGTTCCGCCTCCCACTAAGGCGATAGGCTTATTGCCTGCTGCCTGCAAACGCTTCATCAGGCACAGCGCCATAAAGTGCCCCTACATGAAGGGAATCCGCAGTAGGGTCGAAGCCAATATAAAAGATTGCCTTTCCTTCATTGACCATTTTTCGGATTTCTTCTTCATTTGTAACCTGGGCAATCAATCCTCTCTCTTGTAATTCTTCGTAAACTCCCATACTGCTTCCTTCCTTTTCTCATCATTGACTGAGCAGGATCTGTCTTTCTTTCAAAAGAAAAATCCTGCCTGATTTTACATCTCTCTCACGGCGCGGAGTATCTCGTTCTTAAGGAGTATCCCGGCAATAGTTGAGTATCTCACTTGCTTTCATTCCCTCAAAAATCAAACTGCTCTTGCCGTGCTGTATTAATATTTGGTCTGCTGCTCGTACTCGTAGACATTGGAAATCAAACGAACCGTATCCTCCCAGCCGATACAGGGGTCAGTAATGGACTTTCCGAAGATATGTTCCTCCACCTTACAAGCGCCCTCAATCAGATAGGACTCCACCATCAGACCCTTCACAAAGTTGGCCAGCTCCTGGGAGTACTTTCTGGAATGCATGATTTCCTGAGCAATACGAAGCTGCTCTCTATGCTTTTTTCCGGAATTACAATGGTTGGTATCCACTACCGCCGCAGGGTTCACCAGATTCCGCTCCTCATAAAGAGAATGTAAAAGCTTTAAGTCTTCATAGTGGTAGTTCTGCACCATCTCCCCATGCTTATTCTGTAAGCCTCTCATAATAGCGTGGGTATAAGGATTTCCGGAGGACTTTACTTCCCATTCCCGGAAAATGAATTCATGGCCATGCTGTCCTGCATAGATGGAGTTTAACATTACTCCTAAGTCTCCTGAGGTGGGATTCTTCATGCCGCAGGGAACATCCACCCCGGAAGCCACCAAACGGTGCTGCTGGTTTTCTACGGAACGGGCTCCCACAGCAATGTAGGACATCATATCGGAAAGGTAGGACAGGTTATCCGGATAAAGCATCTCATCCGCGGTACTGAAGCCTGTCTCCTCCAAAACTCTCATGTGGAGCTTTCGAATGGCAAAAATCCCTTCAATCAGATTGGCACGCTTTTCCGGATCCGGCTGATGGAGCATACCCTTGTAGCCTTCTCCTGTGGTTCTCGGTTTATTGGTATAGATACGGGGAACAATTAAAATCTTGTCCTCCACCTCTTTAGCAATTTCTTTAAGCTTGTGACAATACTCCAGTACAGGATCCTCATGGTCTGCGGAACAGGGCCCGATCACCAGCAAAAACTTGTGACTTTCTCCTGTAAAAATCGCCTTAATCTCCTCATCTCTTTTTCGCTTTCTGAGCAATCAGCTCGGAAGACAACGGATACTGTTCCTTTACCTCCGATGCAGAGGGTAACTTATGAATGAATTCTAATCCCATACTTTCTCCTTTCTTTTCTGCTAAAGTATAAAGGAAGTTGAAAAAAAGTGCAAGAAAAGAGGATGCCGGTCGTAGGCATCCTCTTTAGGCTATAGCAAATGGAATAACTATCTCTTTACAGGGCACTCTCCTTAAATTCTCCGATTCAGACAAGACTTTTTACAGGGCATCCCCGATAACTTTCTTTAAGGTATCCGCAGAAGCCTGTAATGCTTCTTTCTCCTCCGGGCTTAATTCAATGGATACTACCCTTTCCACGCCCCCTCTTCCCACAATAGCAGGAACAGAAAGAGACACATCATGAATGTCGTATTCTCCGTGCTGCATACTGGGAAACCGGCAAAATGGATTTCTCATCTCGAATAATGGCTTCGCAGATTCTTCGAACAGACATGGCAATACCGTAGTAGGTGGCCTTCTTTTTTTCAATGATTTCGTAGGCGCTGTTCTTTACATTTTCCGCAATGCGTCTCATGGACTCATCATGCTCGATATGCCCCCGAAGTTCACAGAAATCGTTCAAAGGAATACCGGATACATTGGCGCTGCTCCAAGCGGCAATCTCGCTGTCTCCGTGCTCTCCGATAATGAAGGCATGCACAGAACGGTTATCAATGGAAAGGTGCTCTCCCAAAAGATACTTCAGTCTTGCGGTATCCAATACGGTTCCGGAGCCAAATACCCGATTCTCCGGGAAGCCGCTAAGCTTCACAGCCGCATAGGTTAAAATGTCTACAGGATTGGCTACAATCAGAAGTATGCCCTCGTAATTTCTCTTGGCAATCTCCGGAATAATGGTCTTAAAAATTCCTACATTCTTCTTTACCAGATCCAAACGGGTTTCTCCCGGCTTCTGTCCTGCTCCTGCCGTAATGACAAGAATGGAGCAATCCATAAGATCATCATAGTCTCCGGCATAAATCTTCATGGGTTTTGCAAAAGGAAGTCCGTGGCTGATGTCTAAAGCCTCTCCCTCCGCCTTAGCTCGATCCGCATCATTTAAAACAATTTCGGAAAATAGTCCGCTTTGCATTAAGGCAAAGGCAGAGCTTGCTCCTACAAATCCACAGCCGATAACCCCTACTTTTCTCTCTTGAATATTCATTTTGCATCCTTTCCGGGAATTCTTCCCCCCATTCCTTAAAAGCTTTGGACAAGAGTAGTATAGAATAATTCCTAGTTGTTTTCTAGGAGTTTTTGAATTATATACATACTTTCCCTTACTATTTCGACCATATTCAAAGTTTCTTTACTCCGGATTATTAATCCTCTTTGCCCATAAAAGGGGCTGTAAAAATCAAAATAAGAAATAGATTTTCAGCAATATTGCTTAGAAAAACTGTTTTGATTTTTTTACAGCTCCTTTTACCAAGTTCCTCCTCTTCCAAAAGTCTCCGTTTCTTCTCTAAATACTCCTGAAAGCGCTCTAAGTAGGAATGCATATCCTTTCCGTTGTCCGTTCTTTCGATTCGACCTTTGGGAAAGAGAATCTTACTGGAAGCCCCTGCCCCGATCCCTAAAACACTGTGCTTTTCTTCCATCATAAAAATGTTGTAAAGGCACTCCTTCCCTTCTTTAGCAAAGCCGATATTTTCCAGATTCCCCGCCATGTTTTTCTGGCGATAAAGATAGTAGGGCTGTAAATCCAATTTCTCCGCCGTATCCATACTGCAAAGCATCATCCACTCGATTTCTCTTCTCTCCTGTCGCTTCTTTAAGGAAGGCAGATAGGAATGGAAAAACTCTCTTTCCAGCAAAAAAAGTTTTCAAGCTCCACCGGCCTGATAGATTTCCCGAAAATGATTTTCCTCCGCCTTTAGTCTGGCGGCCCGCTTCACTGCCAGGGAATGTACCGTCAGGCTATCCGGAGCCAGGCGCAGGATTTCGGAAAGGCTTTCCTCCACCTGCTGCAAATGCTCTCCCGGCAGACTAAGATTAAGTCCATGTTAATGTTGTCAAAGCCCAGCTCTCTTGCCAGAGTATACTTTTCCTTTACTTCTTCCACGGAATGTTTTCTTCCGATAATGTCTAAACTTTCCTGATGAAAGCTTTGGGGGTTAATGGAAATTCTATCTACAGAGAAATCCTGTAGAAGCTTTAGCTTTTCCCGATTAATGGAGTCCGGTCTTCCTGCCTCCACCGTATATTCTATGGCGCCCTTTCCCTTGGAAAAACAATGCTTATCCACTAAGGAAAGCAGGATTTCCAGATCCTTTTCCCCTAGGGCTGTTGGGGTTCCGCCACCTATATAAATGCTTTGCAGCTGCTTTCCTCTTTTCTCTCCCATCTCCCGCAGCACAAAAAGCATTTCCTCCTCTAAAAGAGAAAGATATTTGGGCATCCTTTCGGAAAAGCTTCCCATAGGCATGGAAAGGAAGGAGCAGTAGGCACAACGGGTAGGGCAGAAGGGAATATTGATATAAAGACTGTAGCCTTCGGAAATACTTTTTCCATAAGCCTTTTCCGCCCTTTGTAAAATACCTTCCTCCTGCAAGGAAATCTTATATAAAAGCTCCGCCTTCTCCCCTTCCAGGCGATACTCTTCTTTGAGAGCAGGGAACAAAAGCTCGGGACTCTGGCCCTTTTCTTCCCGCATTTTTCGGCAAAGTCCTACCGGACGAATGCCGGTTAAGTCTCCCCAGGGAAGACTCCTTCCGCTTTGTTTTTCCAAAATATCATAAAGATAGGCCTTTAAAATCGACTTATCCTTTCCCCTATCTCCGGTAAAGCTAAGCTCTTCTCCGGTAATTTCCAAAGAAAAGAGGAACAGAGAAGGGTCGAGAATCCCTCCTCTGTTAAAATGCGATTTTTCTTTTCTTCCGGCTTATGCTTTTAAGCTCTTTTTATTTACCTCTGTGGGCTGTCCCACTTCCTTCGCCCGCTTAAAAGCATTCTTCTCCTCCTGGGTGGTTTCCATCAGGCGAATGCCCTGACTGCTATGAATCTGGAAATCTTCCCCGGGGTAAAATGCCTTACAAAGCTCTCGGATGTCTGCTTCAAAGGGCAGAACCTTATCTCCTAAAAATAATTGAATCACAAAAATCCTCTTCTACATACTATATAAAAATCTAACTGAGAAATCTCTGAAAACTCTTGATGAATATACACTATAGAATTTACTCTACAGAATTTACTCTACAGAATTTACTCTATAGGATTTACTCTACAAAAATTCAGCCTACAGAATTCACCCTACAAAAATTTTTAATTAAAAGTCTTCTTTACATTGCTGTCCAAAAGCTTGTTAAAGCCTACCCAACCGTTGGCTTCCTTGGCCTTTCCGGACTTTTCTCCCTGCTCGATAAACTCCCGCATGGTTTCCAGCTTGGCATCCGTATTGTCCGCAAAGGAAAGGAGTAAAGCCTCCATGGTAGCCGGCTTCTTGGGAGAACCGTATTCCAATTCCCCATGATGGGACAGGATGCAATGCAAAAACTCCGTCTTGACATTCTCCGGAAAGTCGGGAATCTCCTGCATCTTTTCCGAAAGCATGGTGTAGCCGATCAAGATATGACCTAAAAGCTGTCCCTCGTCAGAATAATCATTTTTCGGAAAGGGAGTAAGCTCCTTGGTTTTTCCGATATCATGGCAAAGAGCCGCGCTTAACAAAATGTCTCTATTGATATCCCCATAGTGTCTTGCGTAAAAATCGCAAAGCTTGGCAACAGACAGGGTATGCTCCAAAAGCCCGCCCACATAGCCGTGATGCACGGATTTGGCTGCGGAATGGAAGGAAAAGCATTTGTAAAATTCCTTATCCTCCACAAAAAGCTTCTGTAACAGCTTCTGCAAATATGGGTTTTGTACGGTCTTAATCAGGGCAAAGAGCTCCTTCCCCATTTCCTCCCGGTCTCGCTTACTCACCGGTAAAAAGTCTTCCGCCGCATAGGTTCCCTCGGAAGCCACCGACAGGCGCTGAATACTCAGCTGATTTACCCCGTTGTAAATGCTGACATTTCCCTCCACGTACACATAGTCCATGGGAGAAAAGTCCGATATCCCCGGAGAATTGGGTTCCCATACCTTGGCATCAATGGTGCCTGTTCTGTCTTGCAAGCAGACATTCAAGTATTCCTTTCCGTTTTTTGTCACCGCTGCATTCTTGGTTTTCACAAGATACACATTATTCACTCGAAGCCCATCTCGGAAATTCTCAATAAAGCGATTTGGGTTAGGAACTCGTTCCATATTTTTTCCTTCCTACCTTGCCTGTATAGGGCAAGAAAGCACTAACTCTACATACTCTTTACCATTATAACGGAGAAGTTCCACGGGAACAACCGCTCCTTCCGCCTGTTCCTGCAAAGTATCCTGAAAAGCCTTGCCGGTGTCAACGCTCTTTCCGTTCAATTTTTTGATAATATCTCCGGGGAGAATTCCAACAGAGTAGGCGGGACTGTCTTCCACCACCTCCGTGACATAAACTCCTTCCGGAATTCCCAGCTCCTGCATGGTCTTGGAACTGTTTTGAATCTTTACGCCGAAATAGGGAAGAATTCCTCCATTACTGAGTCGTTCCAGACTTTCTAAAGCATCGGATATTCCGATAATCTGTCTTCCTGCTTTTCTGTCCTCCGCCTCCGTGTAGAAGCCTACCCATTCCCCCTTTGTATTTAAAACAAAGGCTGTGCTGTTTTCTTCTCCGGAGAACTGCATCTTGATTTCTTCCCAAACCCTGTCCTCCGAAGCCTTGTCGTAGGACAAGGCACCGATGGTGCTTAAAGCCGAGGAATAGGCCTGTCCCAGGGGTGAGCCTAAAAAGCAGTACCGTGTCTCCCTTTTGCAGAAGTCTGAATTTCCTCTGGGCATTTCTTGAATCTTCTCCCACTCCTTATCCGTTAGGGAAGAAAGCTCTGTGGTAAGAATCACCCATCGATCCCTGCCGCTTTTTCCCCGAAGAGTGGCGGGAAGCTTCTTTTCCCGGTTAAAGGTGACCTCGTAACCCGCTCCGTCTTTGGCCTCTCCCAGAAAGAGAATCACCGCCTCTTCTTTGGTCTTTTTTAAAATTACCCCGGTACAATGCTGGTTTGCTGCACTGAGAGAATCTTCTCCGGGAGTATGAATACTGACCTCTACCAAGGATTTTTCCCCTTCGGAAATCAGCGTTTTGGCATTGGACATCAGACTGTCATAGCTGGAAACGGAGAAATCAAACTTTTGCAGCTCTGACTGTACTACATCCTCAATGGCCTCGGTTTCCGCCACACTTTCCGATGCCGCTTCAGAACTTTCTTCCACCAGGGCAATGCTTTCCTTCGGTTGCTCCCTTTCTCCCTGGGAAAGGCGTTTCCCCATAAAAAAGAAGGAAAAGGCTGCCGCTGCACCAAAAAGTCCTCCGGAAAGCAGAATCAATACAGCCTTCTTCAGCCTCTTTTTCCATTTTCCCTTAGGACCTACGATTTTCTCTCGAATAAAATGTTCTTCCATCTTGCGTTCCTCTAAAGCCCTGCTGCCTTACTCTTCCACCCGTTCCATTGCGGGAAGTGAAAAAGCTGAATTCCGTACCCACTCCTTCCGTGGAAACACAGTCAATGTTTTTCCCCGTGGGCGGTGATAATACTTTTTACAATGGCCAGTCCCAAGCCGGTACCGGCTTTATCCCTTTCTCTGGAAATGTCCGTCTTGTAAAAACGCTCCCCAAATCTTCCCCAAATCCTTCTTGGGTATTCCGATGCCCTGGTCTTTAATGCCCACCAGTACCTTCGTACCTTTTTGCTCCGTTCGAATCTGAATCTCCGAATCCTCCCTGGAGAACTTTACCGCATTGTCCAAAAAAGATTATAAAAGACCTGCTGAATCTTCGGATAATCCCCATGTACCATCTGTTTTTTTTCCGCAAATACCAGAGAAAATCCCAGCTTTTTCTTCTGACACTGCATTTCAAAGCTGGCACAAACCTCCCGAATCATTCGGTTTAGATCAAAGTTACTCCGATTCAAGGAGCTTCCTGATCCAGCTTGTTTTAAGCTCAGCATGGACTGAGTCAGTTTACTCAGGCGCTCCGTCTCGAAATCAGCCGAAGCAAATATTTTTCCTCCGCCTCCTTGGGGATAGTTCCATCCAGCATAGCCTCCAAGTACCCCTTTATAGAGGTTAGCGGGGAGCGAAAGTCGTGGGAAACATTGGCAATAAACTGCCTTTGGTAGTCATCGGATTTTTGAATTTCCTCCGCCATAAAATTCAGAGTATCCGCAAGGTAGGACATTTCATCCCCTCCGCCGACGGAAATCCGATACAAATATTCTCCTGCGGCATAGTGTACCGCCCCTGCCGTAATTTTTCCCAGCGGTCGATAAACCCAAAAGTAAAAAACGAAAAAAATGGAAAGAGACAGGACTGCTACAGCCAGAAAGCCTCTATAGAAAATGCTGAGCAGCATGGCTTTTTCCTGCTCTATTCCCGCTACGGATTTATGCAAAATCAGGTAGGCCAGATTTTGGTAATTTCTCTGAATCGGAGCCTGGGCCAAGATATGTTCTCGGGCAACAAACCGTGGAGATTGCCCCGGAAAGCAATTTACCGCCATTTTCCGTAGGATCAAAATCGCCCACAGTCTTTCCGCTCAGATTGTCCTTCCCCTTATGCTGTAGAATTTTCCCGTCCTTATCCACCAAGGTCCATTCCACGTTACTTCTATGAATGTTTCCTTCCATCTCCTTACTGAGTCTATCCAGAGAAAGGGCTCCGTTTTCCTCTTTGGAATAGTAGTTGGCAAGCCTGGTGGCTTCACTGTAGAGCTCCTGTCCCTCTCTTTGGTATAGATTCTGCCCGATAGCCTTTTCTCCGTAAAAATAAAGAAAAAGAAAGCTGAAGAGAAAAAAACAGCAGGTAGGCGATGATAAATTTGATAAATAATCGTTTTCCCAAATTCCTCCTGCTTTCTTCTATTCATTCCAATCTAAACTTATCCACCGATTTCTGTAATACCTGCTCGAAGCAAATCACCATCTGACTCTTTAAATATCCATCCCTGTCTAAGCTATGTTTTACGGTCTTTATCCTAATCTGAACTTGTAGCCGATGCCCCAAACCGTGGAAATCTCCCACTCTTCCACCTGGGGAAGCTTCTCCCGAAGCCTCTTGATATGCACATCTACTGTCCGGGAATCCCCGGCAAACTCATAGCCCCAAATGTGATCCAAGAGCTGCTCTCTGGTAAAAACCTGGTTGGGGGAGCTGGCTAAGAAATACAAAAGCTCCAGTTCTTTTGGGGGCATATCAATAGCCTTTCCTTTATAATGCACCGCATAATTACTTAGGTTAATTACCAAGTCTTCGTAGGCGATGTATTTGCCCTTTCGTAAAAGGTCTTCTCCCCCTTCCTTTTCCTTTTCTTCCTCCAAAGGTGGCGAAAAGACATGCTGGCTTCTTCGTAAAACCGCCTTCACTCTGGCTACCAGCTCCTTGGTATCAAAGGGCTTTAGCATATAGTCGTCCGCTCCAAGCTCTAAGCCCAGCACCTTATCAAAGGTCTCTCCCTTTGCGGAAAGCATGATAATGGGCACATTGGAGCTTGTACGTATCCTTCTGCAAACCTCGTAGCCATCAATTCCCGGAAGCATCAGGTCCAAAATAATCAGTGCCACCGGCTCTTTTTCCAAACTTTTCAAGGCTTCTTCCCCGTCTTCACAGATTCGGGTATCGTAGCACTCCTTTTCCAGATATAGGGAAACCAGCTCTGCAATGGAGCTGTCATCATCCACAATCAAGATTTTTTGTTTCTCCGCCATGCTTCCTCCTTTCTACTATCTTCCAATATTCAATATTCTAAAATTTTCCAGACCTACTCTTTTCTTCAATCATTATAGGAACTTAAGCAGCTCCTGCTTTTTCTTCTTTTACCGGCATTTATTTCTTAAAGAAAGCAATGCTGACACCGTCAGAGCCTTTCCCCATACTCTCCTAAACGGAAGGATTCGATATGCTTATTCTTTTTCAAGCATTCCTGCACCATCTTTCGAAGGGCTCCGGTACCTCTTCCATGAACGATTCTTACCTGAGGCAGTCTGGCCAAAAAGGCATCATCCAAATATTTATTTAACTCCGGCAACGCATCCGCCGTCATTTTTCCGATTAAGTTAATTTCCGGAGAGATTCCCAGCACCTTTCCTCTTCCGATGGAGGCGACTTTTCCCTGATTCTTTTCCGGCTTTTCTTTTTCCTTATGCTGGATAAATTCCACATCCTTGGCGGAAACCTTGGTGCGAAGCATACCGGCAGTAACGGTGAACATTCCATTTTTATCCGGAAGAGTGGTAACGGTTGCCACCATATCATGCATGCTTAAAACCCTTACCTTGTCTCCGATGGCCAATTTCTTTAAGGAAATGGTTTGGGAGGGTCCCTTTACCATGGCGGAGGACAGAGCCTCGTCATTTTCCCGCATCTTTTGGTGCAGCTTGGTTCTGGTCTTTTCTCCCTCTAAGGCACTGCTCTTTCCTGCCTCCTGCCGACGTAATTCCTTCACCACCTGGTCGGCGGTTTCCTTAGCCTCCCGTAAAATCTGAGCAGCCTCTTCTCTGGCTCTTTGCAGGATTTTCTCCCTTCCTTTTTCGATGCCTTTGGTGGATTCTCTGGCACGCTGCTTTAAACTCTCCACCTCTGCCTTGTAGCGCTCGATTTCTTCCTTTTCCCTCTGGGCAAGGCGTTTGGTATTTTCCAAATCCGCAATTACATCTTCAAAATGCAGATCTTCCTCTCCCAAACGGTTCTTCGCAGAAGCAATGATGTCCTTTCGAAGACCAAGCTTCTCCGCAATGGCAAAGGCATTGGACTTTCCGGGTACACCGATCAAGAGATGATAGCTAGGCCTGAGACTTTCCACATCAAAGGCGCAGGCGGCATTTTCCACTCCCTCAGTAGACAAGGCATAAAGCTTTACCTCCGCATAGTGGGTGGTAGCCAGGGTTCGAATTCCCTTTTGGAAAAGGTGGTCCAGAATAGCCAATGCCAAAGCCGCTCCCTCTGTAGGATCTGTTCCCGCCCCCAGCTCATCAAAAAGGCAGAGGCAGTCTTCCCTTGCCCCCTGTAAAATCCTCACTGTATTGGTCATGTGGGAGGAAAAGGTGGAGAGACTTTGCTCAATGCTTTGCTCATCCCCGATATCTGCATAAATCTCCCGATACACCGTAATGCTGGAGCCTTGGAAAGCCGGAATAAATAGCCCCGCCTGCCCCATGAGCTGGAACAATCCCAAAGTCTTTAAGCAAACCGTCTTACCACCGGTATTGGGGCCGGTAATCACCAAAAGGCTGAAGTCATCTCCCAGGCGAATGCTGATGGGTACCACTTTGTCTTTGGGAATCAGGGGATGACGGGCATCCAAAAGCACCGTCTTTCGCTCCTGATTCAAGATAGGCTTTACCCCATCCATCTTATTGGCCAGCTTAGCCTTTGCAAAAACAAAGTCCAAATGACTTAAAATCTTTACATTTTCCCCCAGTTCCTCGGTAAAGGGCGCTAAAGAAAGGGAGAGCTGTAAAAGAATCTTCTCCACTTCCTTTTTCTCTAAAGACAAAAAGTTCCCGCATATCATTTTTCCAGCTGGACAATGGAGAAGGGCTCCATAAAAAGAGTAGCCCCTGAGCTACTTTCATCATGAACAATTCCCCGGAAAGCATTTTTATACTCTGCCTTAACAGGAAACACGTGTCTTCCGTTTCGAAGGGTAATCACCGGATCCTGTAGCATGGAACGGTTATGCTGTAAAATGCGATTTAATTCCTGATTGATTTTTTCCTCTAAGACCTTTTCCTTCCTACGCAGCTGGGAAAGCTCCGGACTGGCATCATCCGCCAGTTCCTCTTCGGAAAGAATACAGCGCTGTAATTCTCTTCTGATTTCATCCAAGGGGGCCAGAGCCTGAAAATACTCCTGCAAAGCATCTTCCCGCTCTTCTCCCTGCTCCTTAGCCTTTTTTGTCTTTTCCAAAATCAGGATAATGTCATAAAAGCTCCGGAATGGAAAGGGCTGTGGATAAGGCTAAACGGGAAAAATAGGGGCGGACTTCTTTGATTTCCCGAAAGGAAATGCCACCCCCTAAACGAATACGGTCTTGAGCCGCCTCTGTCTCCGAAAGACTTTGCTCCACCTCTAAAAAGGAAGAAGAAGGCTCCAAGGCCTTCAACTTCTCCTTACCCAAAGAAGAGTCCGCCTCCTCCACTAATCGGTCTATGATTTTGTAAAACTCCAATGTCTTTAAGACCTTTTGGTTCATTCTATCCCTTTCTACTCTTAACCGAACTTATTCCTTATCCAGCATCAGCTTTGCACAGCCGTAAATTCCCGCATCATTTCCAAGCTTAGCCAGCATAAGCTCCGCCTTCTTGTTTAAAATCGGTGTGTGCTCCTCGTAATGCTTCTTAATAATCTGTAAGAGGAAGTCTCCTGCTCGGGAAACGCCTCCACCGATAACGAAAACCTCCGGATCAGCAATCATGGAAACCTGTGCCAAAACAATCCCCAGATAACGCATACTGCACTCCAGGCTTGTGCTGGCCAGAATATCTCCCTCCTTGGCCGCTTCACAAACAATCTTTGCGGTAAGGGCCTTTCCATAGATACGAAGAGAAGAAGGATCTCTGAACATACGAAGAAAACGCTCTGCCTCCTTCACGATTCCGGTAGCGGAAGCCACCTGCTCCAGGCAGCCCATACCGCCGCAGGCACAACGCTCTCCCTCCACATCCCGCACATGGATGTGTCCGATTTCCGCTCCTGCACCATGAGCTCCGGTAACGATTTTTCCATTGAGAATCAAACCGCCGCCTACGCCGGTTCCCAAAGTTACCATCAGTAAATCCGAGAAACCTCTTCCTCCGCCCTGCCAAAGCTCTCCAAGGGCCGCCACATTGGCATCATTTCCTACTGCACAGGGAATCTTTCCTCCCATCAGCTCTCTCATGATTTTTGCCGGATAAATGTCCTTCCAGCCTAAGTTTACCGCAACAGGCACATGGCCGTCCGGCTCTACCGGTCCGGGAACACCGATTCCGATCCCTGCCACATCCTCATAGGCAATGGTCTTCTCCGCCAAATGCTTCTTTAACTCCTCAGCCACATCCGGAAGAATATACTTTCCCTGCTCCGCCTTTCTGGTGAGTACCTCCCACTTGTCCAACAGTACGCCGTTATAGGTAAAGATACCGCATTTTACGGAAGTTCCCCCTACATCAATGCCTACGCAATATTGATTCATCTTACCCCTCCTCTGTAGCTAGCTACACACCTTACTCTTCTGAATATTTCTAAAAGCACATAGCTGAAGCTTTTTCTATTTTACCCGAATAGCTTCTTCTCTGTTTCGATATGCCAAGAATAAATCCGTTCCCCCGAACTGAATTTTTGACAAAGAACGAATATATTGCAAACCTTCTTCGGTCTCCCCATTATAACGCAGTCTGCCTTGAAAATCATAAACTTTAAAATATTTCTCTTGATAGAGAATTACCTTATCCTGACTTAACTCCATGTTGTTGCCCATAAAGTCTATGGGTTTATCCAAAATTTTCTCTCCGGTCTTTCGGAAAATCAAAAGTCTATAGGGTTTTTCCTGCTTTTTCTTTTTACTTCCGGAAGAGACTTTCGTCTTTTGCTTTTCTTTACCGGAATTCTCTTTGCTTTCCGTAAGGGTACTTCCACTTGCTACAGGACTTTGTTTCTTTTTCTTCGGGTCTTTAGTATTGCCGCCCTTTGCGCCCTCTTTACCTCCGGATTTTCCCCCATCCTCCTGAGTCTCGCCTCTTTGATCCGTAAGAACTGCAAGATAGTTATTGTCATAGGAAATCATCCGAATCGTTTCCGGAATTTCCACCTTCTTCTTCAGCTCCGGACTGGTTCTTACTTTCGTGGAGAAGAAAGCCAAGCCCCCGTCATAGGCCGCAAAGGATTCCTCATCGGTAAAAATGCACTCTTCCTACAATACCCCGGAAAAATCATCGGTAAAGCCTCCAACCACTCGGTCAGCACCGGCATTTTTTTCCCTAAGGAAGAAAAAAATTATAATAAACCACTCTGGATTTCACAGCGGTCTGCTCCAAATGGGCAAATGCCACACAGAGCTCCGTCCCATCCGGAGATACGGATAAATCCATGGGATAACCGTCCCCCGACATCACCGACTTGATGCCGATGTCCAGATTTTTGCCCTCCTTGGAAAAATACCGTGATATAGGTTCCCTGATCCTCCGACAAAAGCGCATAAACTACACCTTTTTCGGAAATCCGTAATTTTTCTATGGTACTGGGAGCTTCTCCCTGCCCGCTAAGTCCCTGGGAAGAAAATATATACAGCTTGGTGCCGCCCTGCTCTCCGACGACAGCATAATCTCCGGAAACGGAAACCAGAGCTCGTCCCATTTCAAAGGCCTGATCCCAAAGCACCTTTCCCTGGGAAGAAACATACTTCGCCCCGTCCTTACTGAGTTTAATTACACCGTCCCTGTAAGGAAAATAGCTGTATTCCTCCTCTACATCCTTACTTTCTTCCAGACTGTCCTTCCATAGAAGTTCTTTTTGTCCAAAACGTCTTCTTCCATAAAAGAAAAAGCCTACCGCAAAAAGAAAGAAAAGAATCAACAAAAAAGGAAGCCAAAAGTTTTTCGCAGTTAAAGAAAAACGGATTGTCTTCTGCCCTTCTTCCTTCTTCCTGCAGCTCTTCTTCAAGACCTTCTTCCGCCTTACTTCCTATGATGACCCTTTGCTTTAATTTCCTTTTTCTTGATTCTCTTTCCCGATCCGCCAAAGCCTACTCCCTATCTTAACTTAACGGTATCACTGCTCCGGATACATTCCTTTAGCAATATAACTTTGGGATGTATCCCTTTTGCGATACAACTGCTCCGAATATACTCCCTTAGCAATATAATTGTTCCGGATATAAGCCCTTTGCAATACATTCCCGTAAAGCTTCTTCCGCCAATGCACGGTCTTCCTGATAGGTCACACCGAACCAACGGTCATGATCCTCCAAAACCTTCACTCTGGCCTTTCCTTCCTTCATCAGGCAATCCACCTCTCTGGGCAGCAGATATTCAGACTTCGCTTCCTTACCGTATTTCTCCAGCCAGGAAGGGAATTTTTCAATCAGTACATCCAGAAATTTCTCCGGAAGCCCAAACATGTTCATGGAAGCAATGGCATCCTCCTGCAACTCCACAACTTCCTTCTGTTGATTTTCTCCTCGTAAAATGCCGTCTTCCTTCCGCTCAATATTGTAGGTTTCGGAAATGGATTGAAGGTAGCCATCCCCGCTAACCTGACAGATTCCACGATTTACAGAGCCATACTTGGAAAGGGTATTCACCAAATGATATCCTGCCATACACATTTCCATCATCCCTGAATCCGCTCTATCCGCCCGTAAGAAATCATTGATTAGGCGGAATCCCTCTTTTCCATAGAAATCATCCGCGTTAATCACTCCAAAGGGTCCCTGCACCTGCTTTCTGCACTGCATTAATGCATGGGCTGTTCCCCAGGGCTTTGTACGCCCCTCCGGCACGGAAAATCCCTCAGGCAGTGCTGTGATTTCCTGAAAAACATAATCCACATCCGCAATCTTTTCAATTCTCTTCCCGATAATTTCCCGGAAGTCTTCCTCAATATCCTTTCGAATCACAAAAACCAGCTTTTCAAAACCTGCTTCCAAGGCATCATGCACGGAATAATCCATGATGATTTCTCCATGGGGGCCGATTTTCGCCAGCTGTTTAATGCCCGCACCGTAACGGGAGCCCAATCCCGCAGCCATGATTACCAACGTTGTTTTCTTTTCCCATAAGTCTCTCCCTTCGGGTGGCTATTGTATAAAAAAGAATACACTGACTATCCTTTTACCAACTCTTTTCTTATCCTTTAAAGATAAGGGAAAAATGACGTTTCGTCCAGTGTTTCTATTGGAATTCTGTAAGCAATTAAGAAAATACGCTCCGATGCAGTACAGGTCTGTAATTGGGGCACGCTCCCGCTATGCTCGCCCTTCGTAGTGAAGGACTGTAAAAATGGGTGATTCGCGATGATGCAGTGTGGGTCTGAAATCGGGGCACGCTCTCGCTAACCTCGCCTCGTAGCGGATACTTAGCGAAAAACACAGTTCCTGTGTTTTTCGCAAGTACCGACGGGCTCAGATTACCCCTTATTTCAGACCCACACTGCATCTTTCGCTTCGTTTATTGATTTTTATAGTCCTTCACTTGCTCGGCTCACCGTTAGTACCGACCAGCTCGGATACCTCTTATTTCTGGCCTATACTGCATCGTCGCTTCGTTTATTGATTTAGAATTCTTCTCTTCCCCAGTTTCTCGCCAGTTACTGCGGAATTAGTTTTCTCTCTTTACTGGCCTGAACTGCTGTTAGCTGAAGATTCTCCATGCGGTTATGAAGTTATTGCCCACCAGCCGGATAGGCTTCTGTGTACCACACGGCCGTTGGAGGATGATGCGTCGATAACGGATCCGCCTCCGGCATAAATGCCTACGTGTCCTCGTACCACCACAATATCTCCTGCCTGTAATTCTCCCATACTTACCTTCTTAAATCGGCCCGGATTTCTCCAACCGGAGGAGGTCATATAGGAGGTTCCTACTCCTGCCTGATTCAAGCACCAGTACACAAAACCGGAGCAGTCAAAGGAATTTGGTCCTTTGGCTCCCCATACATAGGGGAACCGATTTTGGATGAGGCAATGGAAATCAAAGATCCTGCAGATCCGGAAACGGTTGCACCGCCCACACCGGAAGAAATACTTCCGCCGGATCCGGTATCTCCTCTTCCTGCCGGAGCGGAATTTCCTCCGGCTGCACCGCCCCTGTTGCCTTGGCTCGGTGTCTTTGCCTTTGCTTTTGGCTTTGGCTTAGACTTGGCTGTGCCGGACTGAAGAAGCTGCAACGTTTTCGCTCCTGCTGTTCCGTCTGTTCCTAAACCGTTCACGGACTGGAAGGCAATAACCGCATCTTTTGTCAGCTCTCCAAAATAGCCGGAGGCTTTATCCTGAGGAAGATAGCCGTATTTTACCAAAAGATTTTGCATATTCTTTACATCATCACTTTGTTCGCCAAGACGCATACCGAAGGGCTTGGCATTTTCAGAATCCATAAGACTTCTGGTATCCGGGCCAAGGTAGCCGTCTACTACCTGATCATTTCTGGACTGGAAGGCACGAATAGCATTTTGCGTACTAAGTCCAAAATTTCCGTCCGCCTCTCCGGAAAGATATCCTAACGCAATCAGACGATTCTGGTATTTTTTTACAATCTCACTCTGTTCTCCAAGGGCAATAATATTGGCCTTTACTTCATCGGAATATAGAAGATTGTATGTGGTCTGGCCCACTGTTCCGTCTATCGTCAGTTTATTGACTTCCTGCAATTTCTTTACTGCAGTTTCCGTATCCTGATCAAAGGTTCCGTTAATCTGCCCGCTTTCCGTAAGATATCCCAGGTTATACAAACGGTACTGAATCTTGGTAATATCGTCTCCCTGGAAGCCAAGCTTTGCCGCATAATGGGGAGCGGATTCTGACATCAGGGCATCCCAGGTATCCACACCGGTAATACCGTCCATTTTCCGTCCTGTCTGTCTTTGGAAATACTGCACCGCCTTGGAAGTGGCATCTCCGTAATAGGTAGTCGGTTCATCCTCCTCCATATAGCCAAGGTTCATCAATCTTTGTTGCAAATCCTTAACAACAGAATTAATTACACCTACGGTAAGATTAACCGGTGCTAAGTCCTCCGCCTGTCCGTCAATGGTAACTCCTTCAATAGAGGGAAGCACATTGGCATTTAAGCCGAGAGCCGCAATGGCCATCACACCTTCCGACTCCGCTTCAGTTGTCAGGACAATATCCGAAGAAGAAGCAGCCTGCTCCTCAGCGCCAAGCTTCTTCTCACAAGCAGTAAGCCCTAATAGACCGGCTACTAAGACAAGAGAAAGTCCTCTATGGAATAATTTTGAATTCCGTGTATGATCTTGCATATATTTTTGTACCTCTTATTTCTATAGATGAAAACGCTGTTCTATGATACCATAGGCACTGTTCCTATCCTATAAAGAAAATCTTAATTTTGATTAGGAGGAGAGCCGGTAAGGTATAAAAAAACAGTAAAAATCAAGGAAAAGGAAGAAAAGGGCAAGAGGCATAATTTAAGAGTTTTTGGAAGTTCAAGAAACTCTTAAGCAAATAGATAATGAATACTGCACGGTATTCATTTGCTTCTTTACTATACATCACCAAATGTGCTCGCACATTTTTGTGTAGGACAAAAGTGGCGCAGGCGGGAATGCAAGCATTTCCGACTGCACCGCCTTGTCTTACGCAATACGGAAAGAATGCAAGCATTCTTTCCAGGTGATGCTGAAGCTTTCCTCAATCAACATCCCTTTTCTTTGAAATTTGAAGATCCTGTTTTTCATGTTTGCTCTAACTTTTCGATATTGCTTTCCCTCATCAATCCAAAACTATCTATAAAGGAGTAGCTATGCGTTTACGTCATATCCCCGGTTCCGAAGATTTTTGTAGCAAATTCTCACTATGTTTTTGTCAAATCCGGAACAGTACAAGGGAGCTTTTTCCGAAAAGCTCTTTGGAAATTCCAATCCTTTGCACATCGAAATTGGTATGGGCAAGGGGCAGTTTATCTTCGAAATGGCCAAAAGAAATCCGGAGATTAACTATATCGGTATTGAGCGCTATGACAGCGTTTTACTGAAAGCGATTCAAAGGCGGGAAAAACAGGAACCGGAGCTTACACTCACCAATCTTTTCTACATCAGTATAGATGCCAGACTTTTGGCAGATGTCTTTGCTCCTGAGGAAATCGGAAAAATCTACCTGAATTTCTCCGATCCCTGGCCCATAAAAAGGCAGGCAAATCGAAGACTCAGCAGTCCTGTCTTTTTAAAGATTTACAAAGAAATTCTGGCAAAAGACGCCTTCGTGGAAATGAAAACTGATAATCAGGATCTTTTCACCTATTCCTTGGAAAGTTTAGAGGAATGTCACTGGCAAATCTTGGCAAATACAAGAGATTTACACCATGATCCTGTCCTGAATGAGGGAAATGTGATGACCGAATATGAGGAAAAGTTCTCCAGGAAATCCCATTTGCAAGTTTATAGCTAAGCCTTTTAACTATCACTTTTCAGCATGCTCCTGACAACAAGTAATTCAAAAATACTATAGCAAAAATACTTAGATATCGGCATGCTTTTTGCTACTGTTTTTTCCATAAAATACTTGCCTCTCCTGTCCCTATCATGCTATACTCAGTCGGTATGTAAATTTGAAAGGAATGGTTTTTCCATGAAGATTTTTGGTTATTGTATTTGTATTGCTGGGCTTAGCATTGTCTGCCATTATTCTGATGCAGGAGGGAAAGAGTCAGGGCTTAGGTGCTCTCTCCGGTACCACAGACAGCTATTGGCAGAAGAATAGAGGTCGTTCCGTAGAAGGAAAACCTGGAGAAGTTTACTAAGTTTGCCGCTTTTTGCTTTATTCGCAGTTGCATTGGCGCTGGACATTATTTGGTAAGTTTATTTCCTCTAGATGATAAGCCCTGCATTTTATGCAGGCTTTTTTCTCATATCCAAAGATAAGCAACAGGCGAATCAAAGGTGAGCGTTGGCAAGAAAATGAGAGTTCATGCAATTCCTCAGACAGTTCCTCAAATTTTCACAGAAAATACTTGTAAACCATAAAAGGAATTAAAGAATAAAAGGAGTAAAATGCAGGGAAGAGCAAAGGGATAAGTTAAAGAAAATTATCTTGGATCTGATTAAGGATCCAAGCTACCACCCCATGAAGGAAAAGGAACTTTGCTTCTTTCTTGGTGTGCCAAAAGAAGAAAAGGCAGCCTTTCAGGAGCTTCTTCTGGAGATGCAGGAAGAAGGCGTTATCGGCATTTCCTGCAGGGAAAAATACAGCAGGGCGGAAAGCTTTTCTCCCAAAAGGGCACTTTTCATGCCAGCAGGCGAGGCTTCGGCTTTGTTTCTCTAAGTGAAAAAGGAAGAAGTCTATATTCCCAAGGGGAAAGCGGCAATGCCATGGACGGCGATCTGGTAAAGGTCATCCTTACAAAAAGGGTCGGAAAACGGCAGTAAGGCTGAGGGAAAAATCAGCAAGGTTTTTAGAACGGGCCAACAAGGAAGTGCTGGGACTTGTGAAAGGAGAAAACAGGAAGGGCTCATCTTTCCCCGGATAACCCCAAAGCTTCCTGGATTGCATTTTGATTTCCCCTGGGAAGAGATAAGGTGCTGTGCCCGAGATAAGGTTGTGGTAGAAATCCTTTCCTATGGTCCTCCCAAGGAGAACAAGGCACCTCGAGGTCGAATTCCCCGGAAAAGAATCAGTCCTCTTCTCTCCTACCCTGTTGGAGAAGTAAAGGAGATTTTAGGAAATAAAAATGATCCCGGAATGGATGTGCTTTCCGTGATTCGATCCTTCTCCTACCGGAGGAATTCTCCGAGGATGTAGCTTTTGGAGGCCAATCAGCTTCCCAATGCGTTTCCTGAAAAGGCTAAGGAGCCGGGACGAAAGGATTTTTCGAAAGCTAACAACCATCACTATTGACGGTGAGGATGCTAAGGACTTGATGATGCCATTTCTTTGGAATATTTTCCGGAGAAGGAAGAATACCGCCTTTATGTGCACATTGCGGATGTGAGCGACTATGTGAAGGAAGGAAGTGCTCTGGATTTGGAGGCATTGGAGCGAGGCACCTCCGTTTACCTGACAGATCGGGTAATTCCTATGCTGCCAAAGGCTTTAAGCAATGGTATTTGCTCCCTCCATGAGGGTGTGGACAGACTTTGCCTTAGCTGTATCATGGACTTTGACCGGGAAGGTCGCCCCCTTTCCCACGAAATCACTCCCTCCGTCATTTGCTCCGATAAAAGGATGTCCTACAACAAGGTTACGGCGCTTTTAGAGGATAAGGAATGGGAGGATCCGGAGGAAAAGCTTTCTACCTGCCTTTCCAAGAGCTTCTTACGAAAATGCGAGAACTGGCAGACTTTCTTCGAAAAGTCCAGAATGGCCAGAGGAGCTTTTGGACTTTGATTTTTCCCGAATCCAAGGTGCTACTTTTGACGAAAAATGGAAATATTTCCAAAATCTGTGCAGAGGAAAGGGAAGAATCCTCATAAGATTATTGAGGAATTCATGCTCATTGCCAATGAAACCGTGGCAGAGGAATATTACTGGCGGGATATCCCCTTTATATCGTATTCACGAAAAGCCGGATTGGGGAAAAATGGCAGAATCTCTCCCATGTCTCTCCTCCTTTTCCCACATTTTAAAGCGCAAAAGGATCCGGATAGTCTTCGACCGAAGGCCTTTGCAGGAGGTGCTTTTCCAAATTAAAGGAAGGCCGGAGGAAGGCCATGCTCAGCAGCATGATTCTTCGTTCCCCTAAAGCAAGCTGAGCACAGCACGGAGCCGGAGGGACATTTTTGACTGGCCAGTAAGTATTACAGCCATTTCACCTCTCCCATCCGCCGTTATCCCGACCTGCAGATTCATCGTATCATTAAGGAAAATATCGCCTATCAGGAAAATGAGAAACGGCGAAAGCATTATGAGCGGATTCTGCCGGAAGTGGCTCTTCAAAGCTCCCTTCGAGAAAGACGAGCAGAGGAAGCGGAACGGGATTGCATGAAGCTGAAAAAATGCCAGTACATGAAGAACTTCTTGGGAGAAGTCTTCCCGGGAAGAATTTCCGGCTTAACCCAGTACGGCATTTATGTTACATTAGAGAATAGCATTGAAGGCATGATTCCTCTTCGCTTTATGACAGAGGATTACTACATTTTCAATGAGGAGGAAATCAGTCTTAGAGGCGAGGCAAGCGGAAAGACCTTCCATATGGGAGACTCCATGTGGATTTCCGTTTATGCCGTGGACACTCTCAGCAGAAGTATTGATTTTCTTCCCTACTATCCGGAAGATGCAGAAGGAGGCAATAGTCTTGACTAAGGAAAGCATTAAGCAAATCGCCAACAATAAAAAGCCTTTCACGACTACTTTGTGGAGGAAAGCTTTGAATGTGAATTCAGCTGGGAAACAGAGGTAAAGTCTCTTCGTTTGGGCCAGGCTTCCATTAAAGAGGCCTTTTGTCAGATTCGAAACGGGGAATGCTTTGTGGTAGGCATGCATATCAACCCCTACGAGCGGGGCAACATTTTCAATAAGGATGCTTTAAGAGACAGAAAGCTTCTGCTGCACAAGCAGGAAATCCATAGACTTTCTGGGAAAAAATCAGGAACAGGCTACACCCTTATGCCCCTTTCCTTTATTTCAAAGGAAGTCTTGTTAAAGCTGAACATGGGACTCTGCCGTGGTAAAAGCTTTTATGATAAGCGGGAAGATATGAAGAAAAACTACAGAGAAGGGAATTGGGAAAAGGAATTCAAAAAAGGCGAATATCAGAGTATAGAGAGCAGATAGGGAATCTACAAATCTCTCATCATCTCTAAGTAACAGTTCGTTAAACGCCCAATGATCTTCTTTCATCTGTCGCAGACCTAACTGTTTTGTATCCAGTCTCTTCAGTTTCCATCTAATAAAAATTCAGAGATATCTTTTTAATGATTCCCTTCGTGGGAATCATTACTTTTTTCCCAAAGTTCAGACATGCGATATGACATCATTTCTGTGTTTACGGATATCTCTACCATCAATCTGCCAAATTTTCTTCCGTTAAATCCAACCATGTCTTTCATTTTTAAATGGAATCAAGTAAGGAGTATTCAGAATACTAACTCCATCCATTATTACCGGCCCATTTCTAAGAAAATTGGTAGTAATCTTTCATCTAAGAGAATTGCTGATAGACTCGATAACCTCTCTTCTAGCGGAATCGGTGTTAGTACTGTGTCCTCTGGTAATACCATTTTATCCGTTCTTCTGGAAAATATTTCAATCATAGTCGGATAAGAAATCTGTTTTTAGGTTTAGACCCAGTAAAATTGACTCTTTCCTACTGGCTTTTGTTTCTATGTCTCGCATCCTGCCCGCTTCCAAAATATAATCCCAAAATTTCCGACCAAACTCCATGCTGTCAGGACTCTCAAGAACCAAACATGAGTCAAGATCTCTGTTGCCCTCAAATCTCACATCAAAGCTTGACATCAGTAAGTCACAAGCGGTGGTACCGCCACACATTGAGAGATAGTTGGACTCATAGTCTGGGAACCATTCTCTGAAACTATGTAGAAGCTCCTCATCACATTTCTTCCTCCGGCATCTTCCAATCATTTCACAGTAAGAGAAATCTGAATGCGTTCATCGCATATTATCCTTTTAAACTTAAATACAAGGAAAGAGCATCTATCTTCCCTTCATTCCAAACAGCTTTTGAATCATAATGCCATATTTCCAGCTGAATTTCTTTATTCTATGTCCGTCATAAACTCATAAGCTATTACCATAAAATTGCATAGTAGCATAAGTCTCTATTTGTAAGGACTTTCAGCATGATATTCTGATCATGCGGAAATCTCCAGCCTTTAAGAATTCATCCTTCAAATCTTTTCTTTCAATACACAACTTTTTCTTTTACCGGAGATATTGAAACTCTTTCTGCAACTGTAACAATTCTTTTCCATAAAATTCAAGCAACAAACTTGCTAACACCTCTTTTATGGCTTTTAATAATTCCCGGCATCTTCCCAGCTGCTTTGGTAGCTCTACTCGATAGTCATCAATGAATAGATAGATGATTTGACAGCTGGCTCAGACTAACTCCTTTTCCACCATAGGAAATATAAAATAAAACCGCGCTGCAGGGACTGATTTTCTAGAGCCAACATATCTTTGCTAAATTTTCTCGCAATGCTACTCCCATAAAGGAAGAAATATCTGCGTCCTTCCACTCACAAAGGGAATTTCTTGCTCTTATTGTTTTGCTTTCCTTTGTCTGGTAGACATTCATCAAGCACTAAAACCACAGTGGAATATTCACTATTTTCAAAAGTTTTGTACATGCTTTTTCACTGAAACTATATTTCCATCCCTTTATATACATGAAGAGTACAATTTGCTCCATCCAACTTTGGTCTAAAAGAATATGATCTGTTAGAAAAATATGGTGATCATCTTCCCAACTTTATATTCTCTGCTTTTATATCAAGTATCCGCTCGATATACTCCATTTCATCTCCTCCATAACTACTTTGAAACGTATTATAACTTTATTTATGTTATAACACAATAATAATGTTATAATATGTGAATTGTATCATAATATCCTCCCATAAACTATAAATATAAAAATAGCCACTGTAGGAACTCTAACTTTAGCAGTTCAGAACTCCATAGTAGCTTTTTAAAAAATAATGCTTATAACGAATTATACAACTTACCTTTACGCTTTCGCTTCCATATGAGAGCAAAGTAAAATTATAATGCAACTGAGAAAAACATTCTCAACAATAATTCAACAAATTCCCAAAATCTAAAACCCAATTCCTCACTACAAAATCACATGAATACGATCAGATGACGAGAATAGCGGTAATCAAATCTGACAGCAGATGGCACCCGAGATTACAACCGAGCACTTTCCGTTACCTCACAGGGTGTTCAATATCAAACCTTGCACAAGACCAACACGTTTAAGCCCTCATGGCGCTGCCTAAACCAGACAAACCTCTGAATCCCACAAAAAACCACCTTCTTCTATCCCTGAGCAATACAGGACACTGATTGAATTCCGTCAATTCACCAGCATTCCATCCGTCATAACATTTTAGCTACTAAGAAAACATCCGCATCATAGCCGACAAGCTGCCTAGCTCAATTGACTTCTATATGAAAATATCCCCACCTTTAAGGCAGACAACAAAATTACCACAGCACTCATACAACCCCTGAAATGCTACTGCCCTTAGGAATCAACTCTAAACCAGTTCCAAAGCCTCCTCATCCTTGGCATAATAGCTCATCATTTCAGACTTTAAGCCATAACAACGTCTCTGCCAGTAACTCATTCTCTTTCCGTAAATATCCATACACCTTCCAACAAGACTCAAAATATTTTAGCACGACTTCCAAAGCTTTTCAAGAGATGAAGCTCACCGAAGAACTTTAGACTTATGCTATGCATACCCATTAGTTTTCAATAGAATTTCACCATAGATTCAGCAAGCAAAAAAGCCGAGGGGGATTGAAGACACTAGCTCGTCGGTACTTAGCACAACGAGAAAACAAGTTCGACTTAACACCACTACAACAAGAAGCAGGCATGTAACCAAGAAACCCATAAGATTAGTTACAAGCCATACCGCAGTAGTTTTACCAAACTCGAAAAAAACAGATTTGAGGTAGACAATCTGACTCGTCTACTTAGCAAGAACACGAAACAAGTTCGACCAGTACCGCTACGTAAGTGAAAAGCAAAGCGTCTCCACAAGAAACTCAGACCTACATACCCCTATTCTATTTAAAACACAGGCTATGACTTGCATCTCAGTCTTGCCCCCCTCCTCCAATGCCTTCAAAAGACTGTTGGTACATCCACAATCTCCTGCTCGGTAAGGGTGCGATCCCAGCTCTGATGCTGACCTTATAGACATGGACTTGTAGCCTGCCTGTGCTCCACATAGATATCAAGAGATCAATCTTCTCAAAAAGCTCTCCAGCCCCCTCACGGATAGCTCTATCCAGGTCGCCATCACACACTTACCATTACAAGAGAGAATGGCAACCCGGGAACTTTGCCACCGGCTTATACTCTAAAATCTCCGAGAGATGATAAAAGAGCCTCAAGTCCAGAATGCCATAATCTTTTTCCTTCATATCAATTTCAATACCTCCGATGGATTTCTCCAATGAGCCAAAAGCTTCTTCGTAAAATATTTGCCTTTCTTCCCGGATGGTAAATGCAATCCTTTATCATAGTGGAAATTTCCGCAAGCCTGATTGACAAACAGCTCCTCCACCTCCCCTTTGCCGAAAAGCCACCCTCCTGCAAATCCAGGGTTAAATACTCTCCTCCCGAAGCTCTGTTGGAAGAGCCTGGAATATAAATTTAGCCACTTGAAAAGCTTACATTCTTATTCTGATGTCAATTTAGGCAATGCTGTAACATTCCCGGT
>BNJU01005508.1_pt1 | contig 26610 bp, 28 predicted proteins | sample 8539281 | NCBI WGS metagenome assembly BNJU01 (sample SAMD00202456, study PRJDB9452) | human saliva metagenome | isolation source: human saliva | place: Japan
AATGACGCTCGCGTTAGTCCCCATGCTCTCTATCGTCTGCCTTAGTTGCTGCCGCTCCCTGCTGAAAAGGTCGGTCGCTGTTTGCTTCGGGCCGCTCAATCACCCGCCGTAACACCTGCGGTGCCAGTGATGCTGCTTTCATGCAGTGATATTCCGCATGGAGAACCGCCTTTATTTCGTTCCGTCCGATCGTTATTATTCGCGTCGAGGTTCTTAATTATCGCCAGCAGCTTCGCGTCCTCCAGCTTTTCTTTAGCTTCATGATTCGCGGCGCTCCTCGGCGGCGGCGTGTACTTTCTTCTTTCGCTTCCAGCAGCTCTATTTCTTTCCGCCGTGCGCTCCGGCCTTCTTTTTGGAAAGACGCGCGATAACGTCCTCTCGCGGCTCTCACGAAGCAGTGCTCTTCCTTCATTTCTGCGGCGCGTTCTCCTGCGTCTGCTGGTTCTCGTTCGTGTATTCCATGACAATATTTATCCTCCCATGCGTGTTATCGGATTAACTTTCGTAGGCTTCAATTCTATCTTCTCTTTCTCCATTTTCGCTTTTGAATAAGAGAGAATGAATTGCGTTTGATTCGTCCTTAGGGTGATCTTCGATAATCTTTTAGGTTTTACTTGGTGACCGATACGCAGGAAAGGAAACGTGCTTTGTCTGCTCGTCGTACTTCCTCGGCTGTCCCATTTTAGACGGTCGAACGTAACTTCGCAACTCCGCTTTTTCCTCCTGCGCGGGCTGTTCTTGCTGTGCAGTGTTCTTCCGTTACTCGCGCGCTCGCCTCCTGCTTCTCGGTCGCTTCTTCTGGCTGCTCTTCTGCGGTGCAGGGCTTTTTCGGCTCTGGCGGCTTTTTCCTCTGGTGCAGGGCTCTCCTTTTCCTCGGTCGCTTTTTGGTCGCCCTCGTCGGCTTTCGCGAAGCTCTCGCCCTTTTTGCGGCGGCTTCATAATCGCTGTCTGCTTCGCCGCTGATTCTTGCGGCTTTCAAGACATCTTAATCTCGTCTTCGTCCTTCCGCTTCCAGCTTCGTACGTTCCTGCTCCGACATCGGCGGCGGCGCGGTCGCTTTCTGCGGTCGCTTTTGGTGCCGCTGATTGTATTTTCTTCTTGGCATTCTCATTCCTCCTATTTTCAGCCGCTTGCGCTGGCGAGGCATTCCCGCACGAAAGCGAATAATCTGGCGGCGTTTGCCGTGCCGTCATAGGGTGGAAAATATCCTCCGGCAAGCTGGCTTTTTTCACGGCGACGCCTGAATGATTACTATATACTTTAGTGCCTATATTTGTCGATAGGTTTTTCAAATCCTCCAGTAGCTGGCGGTTTATGACTGTTCGCGCATTGTGGCGCGTTATCAGTATGCCTGCTATTTTGATTTTCGCGTGTCCTCCTCCCCTGCAAGTATTCCACAGATTTTGATATTCTGGCACGGATTTATAGGCATAATAATCGGCGGTCGTCGGATGATGAGTTCATCGCACGAACGCAACGCCGCGAGGGTGTTTCATGTTCGGCGGGCAGTCTATGACGATGTAATCGCAGGGCAGACGCGCAAGGGAAAGCGTAGCTTTTCTGTTCCAGCGGCAAGTTCCAGCGTCGAGGGAATGAGTCACGCCCGCTTCGTCGGTACGATGGTTTTTTCACTCTGCGCCGCCCTGTCCCGCTGATAACGTCGAGTGGGAGGTCTGCGCGGCTGCCCTGCGCTGTCGGTGAGAGGTCGCCTTGCGCGTCCATGTCGATGATGAGGACGTTTTCTTCCCTCCTCTTTTCAGCCCGCTTGCCACAAGCGTAGCGCGGTCGTTGTTTTGGCAACGCCGCCTCTTCTGGTTCGTGCAATCGTGATAATACGCATTTTCTTTCACCTGTCCTTTCATGCGCCGTTTTAGTTCTTTATATTTATATATTATACCAAATTATTTATTTACTGTAAACACTATTTTATATAATTTAGTATCTTAGTTTATTTATATACCACTAACTTTACATTTATATATATAAATGTATATTCTATCTTTTATATACTGCATTAATGCACTATTTTATATATAAATGTCACTATTGCGCCGCACGTTTATTTTCCATCCGCACGTGCGAAAGTCCTCTAAACCCTATTTTCAAGGCTGAAGGTGTGGATGCGTCACAAATATACTTATAGTACTACTTAGTTTTTTATACTAAATTATATAACTTAGCTTTATCTGCTTTGTACACCAATTTATATAATCGCATAATCGAGTATATTTATTACAAAAACCAATTTAGTTTTTAGTCGTTTTTCGGGGGCGGCGGTCATTCCGTCCGCTGCTTTCCAGCAACGCATGCGGCTTTTTCCAGCATTTTTGCCCCGTTTTTCCTGTTCTTCTACTGCCTTTTCGTATTCCGTCATGGATAGATCTTTCTCTTGCAAATCATCTTGAAAATATCTTTATAAAAACTCTCGCATTAACTGGAAATAGTTTGTTCTCCAGCCTGTTTTAGTTCGCCCGCAGTTCTAACGTGAAATTAGTAGTTTTATCCGTCTGTCGCCCAGTGCAGAAGTAACTGTTTTCTATGTTCCATGTACTCCAATATTGTTGCCACACTTAGATCATTTTTCCTATACAGTCCTGAGTGCTTAGTGGAATTTGTACCTTTATCGATACAAATTCCTGTGGCAGCTAGGGACTCTTTAGCTTTCTTTGAAGCTGTCAGATATACCTAATAATTTATCTACATTCCCTTTAGTAACGTGTAACTTTCCAAATTTACAAAAGCGACTCATAGAATTATTTCCTCCCGTTAAATAATAGATAACTATTAAAAATAGACAATACTTGCTCATAAGTAACGGTACTTAAATTGTTTACTTTGGCGTGTTTCATTGCTTGATGAAACTGATTTTAGTAAACAGTTGACGATATTCTCGATTGACCCATTTTGAAACAAAAGCACGTATATAGCTTCCAATATTTATCTGGAAACATCTGTGGTATGGCGGGTGTTTTATTAAGACACTGTTTACTTTTTGTTTAGGATGAGTTATTCCGCTGGCAGCTTAAGCCAATTGCTGAATCGAGACTTGAGTGTGCAAGAGCAACCCTAGTGTTCGGTGAATATCCAAGGTACGCTTGTAGAATCCTTCTTCAACAATCAGATAGATGTCAGACGCATGGCTTTCAAAAACCACTTTTTTAATAATTTGTGTGCTTAAATGGTAAGGAATATTCCCAACAATTTTATACCTCTGTTTGTTAGGGAATTGAAACTGTAGAATATCTTGGTGAATTAAAGTGACACGAGTACTCAGTTTTAATTTTTCTGACGATAAGTTGAATAGATGACTGTTCAATTCAATAGACGTTACCCAGTTTACTTATTTTCAGCCAGTTTCGTCGTTAAATGCCCTTACCTGTTCCAATTTCTGTACAACGGTATCTCTTTTAAATTCTAATTGTTTTATTATTTGGTTGAGTACTTTTTCACTCGTTAAAAAGTTTTGAGAATATTTTATATTTTTGTTCATGTAATTTCTCCTGAAGTGATTACATCTATAAACAAATACAGAAGTTAAACGATTTGTTTGTAATTTTAGTTATCTGTTTGAAAAAGTCATAAGATTAGTCACTGGTAGGAATTAATCTAACGTATTTATTTATCTGCGTAATCACTGTTTTTAGTCTATTTCAAAACAGTAGATGTTTTATCTATTACATGCATTTGGAATACCAACATGACGAATCCCTCCTTCTTAATTACAAATTTTTAGCATCTAATTTAACTTCAATCTATTATACAAAATTTTTAAGATAATGCACTATCAACACACTCTTAAGTTTGTTTCTAAGTCTTATTTCATAACTTTAGGGTTAACCATACGCAAGACCAATCACTCTCGGATAATACTCATGATTTTAATGATAAAATCCATGTAACCTTTTATCTACACACGTTTCAGGGCTTAAAATCGATTTGAGTAGTTTTTACTCGTCTGTTTCAACATTCCAATACTTTGTAATTGTTGTCCGTGATAAACCAGTTTCTCGATGACAATCATTTTTCTTGCCCCAAGGGTTATTTTTGCGCCATTCTTGGACAATCGCTTTTTTATCAGGTCGTCCGCCTAAATATTTGCGATCTTTCCGCCCTTTTAATTGCCTTGTGAAATTCATGATTTCAACGTGTTCCGCTCTTGTATTGCCATTTCGTTTGGCTCGCTGAAGCGGTATTCCAGTCCGTTCGCTGATAAACTCAATTTTGCGTGTAAATGCGCTTGTATCGTTTCTGTAATACGTGCTAAGAGCTGAAATAACGTCAGACATTGTAAAATGGTTCTTATCGTCATCTGTTAAAGTCTCAAAATGTTCCATAATCATTTTACAGTCCTCTTCCAGCTCTTCGGGACTGATACAACATTGAACTGCTAGAGAGCAAAGATTTTCAAGACAATAGTAACGCTTGCCGACAGTAGCACCGCTGATAATCTTTTGTTTCCAATTATCGTAAATTCCACGGTATCTGTGAAAGACAAAATCTTCACTTGATTTCTTTTGTCCCTCAACAATTCGGCGCTGGTACCAATCAGGATACCTCTTTTTAGCTTCTTCCAAGCTCATTTTAGACTTATAACCGATTTTGATTTTATCATCATCAGAAAGAATTTCATTCAAGCTTTCCAGCGTGTGCTTCTCGCCTGTTTTAAAGGCTAGAACGTAGGTATCATCTAGTCGTGTCTTGCTACCGACTGCACGAAAGCCCTGGGTAAGTGTTTCGTACTGAATACTGTTCTTGTCACTCATTTTGGTAACTCGTGAATTCCAAAATAAATCAACCCAACGCTTGCGAACTCGTGATAACTCTTCAAAGATATTTTTATATAAAACAATCGGTTCTTCAAATACAAAATACAAATGCAAACCACGACCGCTACAAGTGATATAGGTCGGCTGTGGTGTCATGGTATAGAATTTCTTACCGTCCATTTCAATAACTGGTCGATGCCAAGTGTGAATTAGTTGCCGAACTCCGTCCAAGCCTTTGATGCCGTCAATCTCAATAGCCATTGCATACATTTTTGCTACGTTATCTTGAATGCGACGTTTACCGACGTAAGAAATGCCGTTCGTGATGATAAAGTTATCACTATGGTCTATCTTGTGATAGAGTTCTTTATTGCCTTTAAAGAATAAGTGATTTCTTGACTTCGTAACCCTATGACCTTTGTATTTGCCTTCTTCGTGATAGAGGGGTTTAGGGTTCAGTTTTGTCTTCGAAGAAACCAATTTCAACAAAGATACTGCTGTATCGGTTTTCGTCGCTTTTCGGTTTCATCGGGTTTGTTTCTTCACACTGTCTATCTGCTTCCTGTGCGCCCGTAGCGCGTTTAGACCAAAGTCTGCCTACATCTTTATGTGCGTCGATGAAATTAGAGGGCTTTATAGGGGCTTCTAGGCGGTCATTTCCCTTTCTCAGCTTTGCAGCTCTGCCGAACGCCGCGAAAGCCGCTAGAATCAGCCGCAAAGTGCCTTTTTGAGTGGAACGTCAGTGCCCCTTCCACGTCCGCCGTAACTGGGCACGACAACAACAACAAGAAAATAGCGTGATGTTCGGTCTTTTCAGCTCCAGCGCACGCGCGAAAAATGTTGTTGTTATTTTCACAAGTTTTTATATGTTTTGTGAGTTATCCACAGGCGACGAAGCCTTGAAAAATACTGGTCGCATTGGCATTTTTCGCGGTTTTATTTCCCTCATGGATGCCCTTATCCCCTAGGGATTTTTCGCCTTATCCCTACGGATTTTGCTTTATCCCACGATTTTTGCTTTTATCCTACGGATTTTTGCTTTTATCCCTACGGATTTTTGCTTTTTATCCTACGGATCAGGTAGGGATATTATATAACGCCTTTATTTTCAAGGGGTTACATAATATAGCTAGTTATTTTTGCCTCTGATTTCCACCTATCTTTACTCAGGTGGGAATTTCCCCTACGCGCATTTGACACAATGTAGGGAACATATATCTATTTCTTTGAGAGGTGAACGAAATGAACGAAGTCAGTATCTCTGAAAAGGAAGTCGTGCAGGCGAATCCGCTGATTGAAGCACGCAAACACATGAATCTTTCTGAAATGCGTTTGTTCTTGCTCGGCGATTGCCGAGACATTTTCCACCGATGGGAATATCCACGACGTAGAATTTCATGATATATGGGTTTCACCGTCCCAGCTTGAACGCCTGTTTTCGGGAAAGACTGGCAAGCATTACGAATCTACAGCGAGCACATAAAGAGCGCATACAACGGATTTATAGAGCTGGCTTTTTGACGGCGGCGGCTTTCGGTCTGCGCCATCATCTACGCAAAATGGATTACTTTCAAAAGGGGCTATTGATAAAGTTCGATGATGAAATGAAGCCCCTATATCTTGGATATTCTGAATCAGTCGTATAGCAAGATATGCGCTCAAGCCACGTTTTTCCCTGCTTTCTCGTCGGAATATGGCTGGCGAATCATGGAGCTACTGCTTGAATATCAAGGCTATCTGAAGCAGGGAAGCCGTTCATATACCGCAAGTTCACGCTGTCCGAAATACGCTTTCTTCTCAACGTCCCAGAAGGTCTATACGAGGGGCGATTAGATAATTTTCCGTGCTCGTGTCCTTGATACGCCAATCAGAGAAATCAACGAAAAGACGATTTATCGCGTATGGTATGACGCATACTAAGAGAAAAGGCGAAGGTTGCAGGGTTTCACGTTTCTACATGGAGCGCAAGCACGACGACGACGGGGCGGCAGTCCCGCCGGAGGAGGTCGCCGCGCTCGATGATGTCCCGACGACCGACAAGCGGGATATTCTCGCTCGTCTGATGAATCCCTGACCGTTGGAAACATCACGAGAAGACCGCGGCGGTCTGGTGCAGAAATATCCGCTGGAATATCTCGACGCAAATATCCGTTAGTGCGTACAAGTACCGCGACGGAAAAGAACAATCGGCGGCTGGCTGATGTCCTGCATTAGAAGGACGAGGCGGCAAGGAGCGCGAACGGCAGGAAGTCAAAAGGCGGAGCGAGGAGCACGAGGAAATAGTTCCGCCGCCGCGCCGAAGTGCGCGAACGTGTCCTTAACGCCGTATTCGACGACGACACGGAGGACGCGCCGCCGATGTCGGAGGAAGAACCGCGCGGGCTTGCGCCGCTCAGTGATATTGAGGTGCGGCTTTTGCGTCGGGGCGGTGCGTCCTCGCCGCACGTCATGCGCCGTATGGAGCAATTAGGCTTGACGCTGGAAGATGTCAAGGCAGGGAAGCGGGGCTAAAATCGGTGGGAAAATGCCCGCTGCGGAAAATTTTGACCGCCTAGAATCGCCTCTAAGCCCTCCATTTTCGACGGCGCATAGGAAAGTATAGGCATTTTCGCCGATTTTGCGCCGCCTCGGAGGAGCGCACAGAAAAAGCCGTGATGAAAAAATCACGGCTTTTTTGCGTTCGTTGGTCGCGCATCCGCGCCGATCGGCACGCAAGCGGGGCGAAAAATGAAAGTTACGGCGGAAAATTTCACATTTCCAGCTCGTAAGAGGCGGTTTCTTTTTCCTTATCGGCTTCCTCTGTCCGCTCCTGCGTCCGTTCGGTTTCGCGGACGCGCTCGATGTCGGGCGCGTCCATGTCCTGCCGAAACGCCGTTAATGCTTCGTCGTAGTCAAGCCCTAGCTCCTGCGCCTTGCTGGCGTATAGCTCTGCCTGTTGCGGGTTTTCCGTGTCGCGGCTGATGTCGGCAAGTTCTTGAATCCGTGCGCGGTCTGCCTCGGGCAATAAGGGCGCGTCTGGCTCGGTTAGTCCCTGTTCTGCGGCTTGGTCGCTCATGTGCTGGAAGGATTCAAGGGTTTGCTCTATCATTTGGGCGCGGCGTTCGTTTATGTCGCGCTCCTCGCCCTCCTCGCTGTTGGTGCGGTCGATGATATTGTCCGTCAATCGGTCGGTCGCGCGGTCGATACTGCTTGTTACAGCGCGTCCGATTGCCTCGTTGCGCTCATATCCTCCCGCAAGCCCTACAAGCGTATGACAGGCAAGCGACGCCATCTTATAGGTGAAGTAGCACCGCAATATCTTCTCGCCCAGTCCCATATTACGAGATAGGGCTTTCGCCTGTTCCTGCTGTTGCCTCACGCGCTCGGCTTGCTTTCGTAGCTCCTTGACTTATTCGCTCTCCTCCTTGGTCTTGTCCTTCTTCTGTTCCAGCTTTGCCGCCTTGCGCCCCAGCGCGTCCGCTTCCTCGCCCAGCGTGAACGCTTTGACGGTCGCTTCCTTCCCCTGCGTCTTGGAATTTTTTCAGAAAGCCCATGTGCTATTTCCTCCTTTTCTCAGACTTCTTCAAAAGCTCGGCGGCGCGGCGGTCGATTTCTTCCTGCGGGATTCGCCCGCGCTCCTTCTCGTAGTCGTCCACATAACGGAATAACGCCAATTTGATAGCGTCGGAAAGGCTCATTCCAGAACCTTTTGTGATGTGTTCCAGCTTTGCCTTTAGTTCTGGCTCTGTCCGTATGCTCATGGTGATTTTCGTCATGTATGCGCCCTCTATCCCTCTAACTGCTGTTCAAGGTTATTCGGGTAGAGGGGCGACATAACAAGAACATCGTCCGCGCTCTCGCCCTCGACGTTGAGGAACGCAAGCGCAAGGTTTCCTGTCAGTTGCCGCACGAGATTCGCGTCTACAAGTTGCCGCTCAACGATCTGCGTATTTATGCTTGTGTTGCTGGTGCGGTTTGCCTTGAAAAAGTCGGTGTTCTGCTGGCTCTCGCCGCTGGAATAGTTGTAGCTCTGCCGTGCGACTTCCACGCGCCCCGCAAGGCTATTGATATAGCGCAAGGTTTCCATGTCCTCAGTTTTGAAGAATATCTTCTGCCGAAAGTTCGCAAGTACCGTGTCGGATAACTGCGGGTTTCCGATTGCCGCCTTGAACGCGCTGATACTCTGCGTTGAGATGATACCGACACAATGCGCCGATCGGGATTTATCCCAAAAAAGGAGAGGTCAGAAAGCCCTTGATTGCTTGCGCTGATGATGTTTTGATACTCGTCGCACATGAAAAAAACATAGTTCTGCGGCATGGATTTATCCACCTGCCGCGCCTGCAGGAGGTTGAAGAAGCGTAGCTTTATCATCGTATAGACGACTTTCCCAGCCGTCGCCCATTTCGCAAGCGGCAGGTCTACTAATACGATGTCGCCCGAAAGAATCCGCGCAAGGTCATAGTCCCCATCTGTCCCGCTGAAAGCGTCGATAAGTTCGGGATTCTGGAAGGGGGATAGAACGGTCGAAAGCGTCCCTTTGATGGATTCACGCATTTTTATATCCATGCTCATGAACACGTTTTGATAATATCCCTTGTAGTTCGCAAGATTCCGCGCCGCAAGCGTCCCCTCTGGCAGTTTCACATCGTCAAGCATGATGTCTATTGCCTTGCGTACATCTTCAAAAAAGATATACTGATACAGCTTTTCAAGGTTATAGTATTTGTCGCCGAGGGCTTCCAGCAAGCCTAAAGTGTTCTGAATAAGCGCGGTCGCCGACTGAATCCAAAAGCTATCGTTTGTCGCGCCGCCTGTGAGGTAAAATGTCGATTGCAGGAAGCCCGCCGCCTGTTCTGGCGTAAGTCCCTTTAAGAGATTCGTCCCTGCGCTGTCGGCTCCTACGCCGATTTTGTGAACCTCGCGCCCGTGCCATTCTGCAAAGCTCTGAACGCTCTCCACAAAGTCGCCCTTGATGTCGAATATCAGCCCTCCAACGTCGGAATAGGCAAGGCACTGAAATAAGATCGGGTTGATAACGCGCGTCGTCTTGCCCGCGCCGATACCGCCGAAAACGGCGATATTCTGGCAAGCGTCGTCATTGACAAGCCAAATATACTGATTCGCCCATAGTCCTGCGGCGTGTCCGCGCTGGTGAAGTTCGCCCGTGCTCGTCCCGATGCCGAGGGCGAACCCTTCGGGGCGTTCGGTGTTTTGAATTTCCTCCTCCTTTTTCGGGGCGTTCAAGTCAAGATTGATAATGCTTTTGATGGAATCGAAAAAGCCCATTGTCGCTTTCCTCCTCAGTGTAGGAAAAAGCCGCCTAACCTCGCGGATAGGCGGCGCGTACCGCATTATAGGCGCGTGTCTTTATTCCCTCCCACAAGGTCACGCACAAAAAGAATGAATTGAATCGTTCTCCCCGCAAGCAAATAGAGGAAAACATCAAGGACAAACACATAGAGAAGCGCCCAGCCGATAATCACGCTCAGAATACCGCCGATAAAGCTCTGCCCGTAGGCGATAGTGTTGAACACGGAGAACAACAAGCCGATACCGCACATGACGAGGCAGAAAATACGCCATACCCGACGGGCTTTCAGCATAATCATACCCAGCTTGATTTCTCTCTGCTGTTCTGGCGTGTATGCCGTATCCTGCATTTGCTCTGGTGCGGTGTTGCCGCCTTTCATAAGTGCCATAATTTCTTTCCTCCTTTGATAGAAAACCCTTCCAGATGTCTATTATAGCACCGTTTACCATAGTAAACAAGCCGAAAGTGCATATCTATTTTTTAGACCTGCCGCGGCTGTAGGGCGAGGGTTCTGCCTTTAGGCAGGTTCGTCGCCCGCTGTGGCAGGTTGCCACCCGCAGGGGAATATCTCTTTTTGCCTCTTTCTCGTCCAGATCGGGAGCGGATGCGCGACCGTCTGAACGCGAAAACGGCTTTTTTGCGTGGTTTCAGAAAAGATAAAATCCCTAGCCAAAAGAAAAGCCGTGACGGAAAATCACGGCTTTTTCTGTGCGCCCGTTCGGGCTATATCCAGTTATTATCTAGTTTTGCTTCTGCTGTTGCTGTTGTTGTTTCTTTTCTTGATAGTCGTTATAGACTTTCTGGAAATATTCGCCCGTCGGCGATTCTCTGCCGATGGTATAGTTTTCGCCGTTAAACCAATAATGCGAATCCCCCGAAAGAATCGAGGTGATAAGGTCGTACTTCTCGTTTGTCGCTTTGACCTCCTGCCGCATTTGGTACATATTGTAAAAGCAAAACAGACCAACAACAACAAACACGGCAAAGACAATATAGACAAGCCTGTTATTTTCGCGGTTGACGATGTTCAAGCCCGCCGTGCTTCTCTCTAGCTCCTCGCTGATGTCCCGCATTTGCCTCGTTACGTCCTCCAAAAGGTCACGGTCGCGGCTCTCTATCGTCCGCTTGAACGATGGAGCGGCGACTTTATCAACGGCGGCGGTCAAGCGGTTCACGTCCTGCCGCAAGGCTTCATAAACCCCCTTCATTTCTTCGTAGCTCTGCTTTGCTTCCTCGTTGCTTTTCTTGCTCTCGTCCAGAAATCCCATGATTTTTACCTCCTGTTATCTGCTATATACCGTTTCTATCTCGGCTTCCTGCGACGGCTGCGGCGCGGCTTTGGTTTTGGCTGCGGCTTTCGCCTGTTCCGCCGCCGCCTGTTTGGCGCGTTCTTCTGCGGCTTTCTCCTTGGCGACGATAGAGGCAGGACGCTCTAAAGTGTGCTCCTTTATCTGCTTCAAGGCTTTTTCCAGCGCGGCGCGGCGGTCAACGTCTGGCGCGTGATAGCGGTCGTTGTTCTTCACTCCTCCTTGTGCCCGCATGGTTTCAATGCGGCGGGAAAAGTCCTTGCTGGTGACTTTGTGCGCGAAATGCCTCGTTTGCCGTTCCAGCTTCGCTTTATTGTCCGTATATACAACGGCTTCACGACGTGCGCGGCTGATGTCCACATAAAGCGCATTTCTGCTTTGTGCCGTCCCTTTGGTGTTCATGTCTACGACGACTTTATCAACGGTCATTCCCTGCGCCTTGTAGTTCGTCACAGCATAGCTATGGTCTACGCTGTTATATTTGCTCATGTCCCACTCTATCCGCTTTCCTGCGTCCGTGGTCGCCGTGATTCGGTCGCCGTCGATTCGCTCTATCTGCGCCATCGTCCCATTCTTCGCGCCTATCTTGTTGTCGTTGGCGGTGAAGATAATGCGGTCGCCTTTGGCAAAGTTGCGGCTTTCGGTGCGCTCTTTGTCGCCGTCGCGCACGGTGACGGCGTATTTTTTCCCCTCCTCCAATTCGCCGCGCTTCACATATTCGGCGCGTATTTCCTTGTTGTATGCGTTGCGGTCGGCGTTGGTCGATACAAGCAACAAGTTCTTTCGATACTCGCCGATCGGCGCGGCGGTCATCTCCTGCCGAATTTGTCCGTGACGCTCTGTCTTGCTCACGACTTCGCGATAATTGCCCGCTTTGTCGAGCTTTTCATAGGTGATAAGGTGGTCGCCCTTGACGGATTCGCGCACGGCGCGTAATAGCTCCGTGTCCTTCTGCCGCCGAATGTCCGTAAGGTGTGCGGTCGCCATTCCTTCTTTCTCCATCTGGCGCAAGGGTTCACCTGCGCCAACAGGCGGTAGCTGGTCGGGGTCGCCCAATAATAGCACCTGTGCGCCTCGGGCTTCTGCCGCCTTTTGCAGTTCGTTCATAAGGTTCATATCCACAAGCCCCGCCTCATCGACTGCCCATATCTCGCGCCCGCTTGCCTTTTGGACGTTCTCAAAGTTCCATTCCTGCTTTATTTCGCCCTGCGGCGCGTCTGCGCCGCCGCGCCCTTCCAGCTTGTTCAAGAAAGCGTGTATGGTCTGGGATTCTATACCGCTTTCGGCTTGCAGTCCGTCCGCCGCCTTGCCCGTGAAGCAAACGCCCTTTATCTCTATGCCCTGCTCGTCGGCGATCCACTTCATACGCTCCATCATGGTGGTTTTGCCCGTCCCTGCAAGCCCGTCCACAGCGACGTATTTATCTTGGCAGGTGAGAACGTGATGAACTGCCGCCGCCTGTTCGCCGCTCCCGTCTGCGATACTGAACGCCGCCGATTCAAGCCCCCTGCGCCCGCGCCCTTCCTTCGGCGCGTTCCAGCGCGGCGCGGCTCTCGTCCATCGTGAGGATATGGCTCTTGATTTCTCCTTTCCCTGCCTTCATTCGTTCGATGTTCGCCCGCTCTTTTTCGATGTTCGTTTCCGTCGTCAAATATACATCTTTCCCGCCGCGCTCCATGCGTCCTAAATTGACAAGCCCCGCGCGTTCTATTGCCGCTTTTGCTTCGTGCTCCGTGATACCTTCCAGCACGCCCGCCGACATGATACGCGCCCGCGCTTCTGGCAGGGAAAACGCATACTTTTCCGCACTTAGTTTCTTTATGGTTTCGCTCGTCGTCTTGTCGATTTGCTCTAGTCGTTCTCTTGTCGCCTCCCTGAGCATATAATGACTTCGCACTTTTTCGGATTGGAGCTTTGCCAAACGACTGACGCGACCTTCGGGCAGTAGCAAATTATCCCGTCTGGTGCTCGTGCTATCCACATGGAACTCGGGCAACTCCTGCAAGCTAGGTCTGTCCGCAAAGATCGCAAGCTCTCCGCTCCGTTCAATGCGCTCAAAACTTGTAATGTCGGATTGTCCTCGGCTGGAAATAATATCTCTTTCCCCGCTTCGCTCTCTACTATTTTCATTAGGCTTTTGTCGTCCATCTTCTGCGCTCTCCTTCCGCTCTATGTTCACTCTGCCCGATTCATACAAGGATTTCTTTGTTTCTTGACATACCTCCTCAAAATTCGCTTTGCCGACTTCCTTCTTCTCGCGGCTGAATTGATTCGCCTTTTGCATATCCTTTATGCCGTGTTCTTCGGCAAGTTCCAGCATTTCACGACGGCGCGACGAGTATTCTAAAATGGTTTCTCGGTCGAATCCTTTCAGTTCGTAGAATCCATTTCGGCTATCCGTGATTTCAAGCTCATATCCTTTCGCTTGTAGCTCCTGCGCCATCGCTTGACGATATTCAAGCCCTAGCTGTTTTATCATTCTCTCTTTCGTTATTTTCCCATAGTCGCATGACAGGCTTTTCCCGTCTGCGAATGTGTCATTTAAGATAACAAGGTGAGAATGTAAGTCAAGGTCTGGAATCATACCGTTTTCTTTGGTCGGTCGCGCCATCGTATGAAGGAACTCGGCGGCTATCATATTCCGTGAAAATATCGTCTGTCCTTCGCTTCGCGTCCGTAGATATTCGACTTCGATTTTCTCAGCGATCTTCGCAACGGCGGCTTGATGTGCCTTTATCATATCTTCTCGCGTCTGCTCGTCTTTCGCCATCGCAAGCGACACGGATTTAGGCGCGGAAAATGTGCAGTCAAGCCCTGCGCGTTTTGTTCGCCCGTTCTCTTGAATATGCTCTAAAATCTCGTCGAATTGCTCCTTTGAACATTCGCCCGAAAGCCCGCGACTTTCGGCAAGGCTTCCGTGCCATCGGTCATAGTTTGTCATATTGTTTGTATAGTAGTCTTTGCCGTGTTCAAAATACGTTCCCGCCTGTCCTGCGGTGACACTGTTACACGACATCATAGCAATTCACTCCTTTAATTTTTCCATATATTTTTTCATATCTGCTTCTGCCTGTTTCCATGCTTCACGCGCCGTTTCTTCATTCGCCGCCGCTATCATGAAATGATAGAATAGACTCATCATAAACTTGGAATCATACATATACTTTTTCAATAGCTTAACTTGTACTTCTGAAAATTGATTTTGTGCTTCTCCCAGCTTCTCTATTTCCGCTTCGATTGTCACGCGCGAAAGCTGTTCTTCTTTCTCGGATTCGTCGCTTGTAAGTATCATTCTGCAATACTCCGCTAAAGTCATTCGCCGCGCCCGCGCTTTTTCCTTTAATTGTACTTCGATTTTATCGTCTAGCCTAATAGAAATCTGTCCCATTTTTGCTATCTCCTTTGGTGGTCTATGAAATTGCCTTTTTATAAGGGTTTTCATCGTTTTGACTGTCGTGCTTGAATGTCATTGTGGTGTTCGCTTAGAGTACCGCCATTATTCGCGTGAGCGGCATTTTGCTAAATGCGATGGTGTGGAAAATAATAAGCCGTGAAATAGTGGGAACGACGCTCGCGCCGTCCCCATGCTCTCTATCGTTCGCCTTAGTTGTTGCCGCTCCCGCTGAAAAGGTCGGGTCTTGCTTGCTTCGCCGCTTCAATCACCTGCCGTAATACCTGCGGTGTTGTGATGTTGCTTTCATGCAGGATATTCCGCATGGAGAGAACCGCCTTTATTTCGTTCTCCGTCGTGATGTTATTCGCGTCGAGGTTCTTAATTATCGCCGTGCGCTTCGCGTCCTCCAGCTTCTTCTTTAGCTTCGCGATCTTCGCGCTCTCGGCGGCGGCGTGTACTTTCTTCTTCGCTTCCAGCAGTTCTATTTCTTCTTCCGCTGTGCGCTCCGCCTTCTTCTTTTTGGAAAGACGCGCGATAACGTCCTTCGCGGTTTCACGTGAAGCAGTGCTTTTTTCTTCCTTCATTTCCTGCGGCGCGTTCTCCTGCGTCTGCTGGTTCTCGTTCGTGTATTCCATGTTATTTATCCTCCTCTATGTGTTATCGGATTAACTTCTTGTAGGCTTCAATTCTATCTTTCTCTTTCTCCATTTCGCTTTGAATAAGAGAAAGAATGAATTGCGTTTGATTCGTCCCTTTTAGGTGACTGATAATCTTTAGGTTTTCTATGACCGATACGGGCAGGGAAAAGGAAACGTGCTTTGTCTGCTCGTCGTACTTCCTCGGCTGTCCCATTTTAGACGGTCGAACGATCGCAACTTCCTCCGCTTTTTCCTCCTGCGCGGGCTGTTCCTGCTGTGCAGGTTCTTCCGTTACTTCCTGCGCCTTTGCTTCCTGCTTCTCGGTCGCTTCTTCTGGCTGTTTCTCCTGCGGTGCAGGGGCTTCCTTTTTCGGCTCTGGCGGCTTCTTCTCTGGTGCAGGGGCTTCCTTCTTTTCCTCGGTCGCTTTCTTGGTCGCCCTCGTCGGCTTCTTCGCGGCTCTCGGCTTCTTTTGCGGCGGCTTTTTCGCTGTCGCTTCTGCCGCTGGATTCCCCTGCGGCTTGACATCTAATCTCGTCTGTCCTTCCGCTTCCAGCTTCTCTATAAGTTCCTGCTCCGACATCGGCGGCGGCGCGGTCGCTTCTGCGGTCGCTTGTGCCGCTGATTGTATTTTCTTCTTTGGCATTCTCATTCCTCCTATTTTCTGCCGCTTGCGCTGGCGAGGTATTCCCGCACGAAAGCGGAATAATCTGCGGCGGCGTTTGCCGTGCCGTCATAGGTGAAAATATCCTCTCGGGCAAGCTGGCTTTCTTTCACGGCGACGCTTTCCCGAATGATTGTATTATATAATTTAGTGCCTATATTTGTCGATAGGTTTTTCAAATCCTCCAAAAGCTGGCGGCTTATGACTGTTCGCGCATTGTGGCGCGTTATCAGTATGCCCGCTATTTTGATTTTCGCGTGTTCCTCCTCCTGCAAGTATTCCACAGATTTTGATATTCCCAGCACGGATTTATAGGCATAATAATCGGCGGTCGTCGGTATGATGAGTTCATCGCACGAACGCAACGCCGCGAGGGTGTTTCCTCCCATGTTCGGCGGGCAGTCTATGACGATGTAATCATAGGGCAGACGCGCAAGGGAAAGCGTATAGCTTTTCTGTTCCAGCGCGGCAAGTTCCAGCGTCGAGGGAATGAGGTCAAGCCCGCTTCTCGTCGGTACGATGGTTTTCTTCACATCTGCGCCGCTCCCGTCCTGCTGGATAACGTCGGAAAGTGTGAGGTCTGCGCGGGCTTTCGCTCCTGCGCTGTCGGTGAGGTCGCCTTGCGCGTCCATGTCGATGATGAGGACGCTTTTCCCCTCTCTTTTCAGCCCGCTTGCCATGTTTAGCGCGGTCGTTGTTTTGGCAACGCCGCCTTTCTGGTTCGCAATCGTGATAATACGCATTTTTTCACCTGTCCTTTCATGCGCCGTTTTTAGTTCTTTATATTTATATATTATACTAAATTATTTATTTACTGTAAACACTATTTTATATAATTTAGTATCTTAGTTTATTTATATAAATTACTAACTTATATTTATATATAAATGATATTCTATCTTTTTATATACTTGCATAATGCACTATTTTTATATATAAATGTCACTTATTGCGCCGACGTTTATTTTCTCCGCACTCCGCGAAAAGTCCTCTAAACCCTTATTTTTCAAGGGTTTTTGAAGGTGTGGATTTTTGCGTCATAAATATAATTTATAGTAAAACTACTTTATTTCTTATACTAAATTATATAACTTAGTTTATTTGCTTTGTACACTAATTTATATAATTTAGCAATTTATATAGTTATACATAAAACTAATTTAGTTTTTAGTCGTTTTTTCGGGGGCGGCGGTCATTCCGTCCGCGCTTTCCAGCAACGGCGCGGCTTTTCCGCATTTTTGCCCCGTTTTTCCCGTTCTTCTACTGCCTTTTTCGTATTCGTCATGGATAGACTTTCTTTTCTCTTGCAAATCATCTTGAAAAATATCTTTATAAAAATCTCTCGCATTAACTGGAATAGCTTGTTCTCCAGCTCGTTTTAGTTCGCTCCGTAGTTCTAACGTGAAATTAGGTAGTTTTATCCGTCTGTCGCTCATGCAGAAGTAACTGTTTTCTATGTTCCATGTACCCCAATATTGTTGCCACACTTAGGACATTTTCCTACAAGGGGTCCCGAGCGCTTAGTGGGAATTTGTACCCCTTATCGATACAAATTCCCCGTAGGCGCTAGGGACCTCTTTAGCTTCTTGGAAGCTGTCAGTAGTATACCTAATAATTTATCTACATTCCCTTTAGTAACGTGTAACTTTCCAAATTTACAAAAGCGACTCATAGAATTATTTCCTCCCGTTAAATAATAGATAACTATTAAAAATAGACAATACTTGCTCATAAGTAACGGTACTTAAATTGTTTACTTTGGCGTGTTTCATTGCTTGATGAAACTGATTTTTAGTAAACAGTTGACGATATTCTCGATTGACCCATTTTGAAACAAAGTACGTATATAGCTCCATATTTATCTGGAACATCTGTGGTATGGCGGGTAAGTTTTATTAAGACACTGTTTACTTTTTGGTTTTAGGATGAAAGCTTTATTCCGCTAGCAGCTTAAGCAATTGCTGAATCGAGACTTGAGTGTGCAAGAGCAACCCTAGTGTTCGGTGAATATCCAGGGTACGCTTGTAGAATCCTTCTTCAACAATCAGATAGATGTCAGACGACGGCTTTTCAAAAACCACTTTTTAATAATTTGTGTGCTTAAATGGTAAGAATATTCCCAACAATTTTATACCTCTGTTTGTTGAATTGAAACTGTAGAATATCTTGGTGAATTAAAAGTGACACGAGTATTCAGTTTTAATTTTTCTGACGATAAGTTGAATAGATGACTGTCTAATTCAATAGACGTTACCTGTTTACTATTTTTAGCCAGTTTCGTCGTTAAATGCCCTTTACCTGTTCCAATTTCGTAAACGGTATCGGTTTCTTTTAAATTCAATTGTTTTTATTATTTGGTTGAGTACTTTTCACTCGTTAAAAGGTTTTGAGAATATTTTATATTTTGTTCATGTAATTTCTCCTGAGTGATTACATCTATAAACAAATACGAAGTTCAAAACGATTTGTTTGTAATTTTAGTTATCTGTTTAAAAAGTCATAGAGATTAGTCACTGGTAGGGAATCTAATCTAACGTATTATTTATCTGCGTAATCACTGTTTTTAGTCTATTTCAAAACAGTGATGTTTATCTACATTACGCATTTTGAATGCCAACATGACGAATCCTCCTTCTTAATTACAAATTTTCTTTAGCATCTAATTACTTCAATTCCTATTATACAAAATTTTACAGATACTGCACTATCAACACACTCTTAAGTTTGCTTTAAGTCTTATTTCCATAACTTTAGGGTTAACCATACGCAAGACCAATCACTCGGACAATACTCAGCATTTTAATGATAAAATCCATGTTGCCTTATTCACTACACGTTTCAGGCTTAAAAATCGATTTGGTAGTTTTACTCAGTCTGTTTCAACATTCAATATTTTTGAAATTGTTGAACGTGATAAACCCAGTGTCTCTTTGACAATCGGTTTTCTTTCCCAAAGTTTCTTTTTGCGCCATTCTTGGACGATTGCTTTCTGTAGGTCCACGCTGCCTAGACATTTGCTATCTCACGCCCTTTAGCTGCTCTTGTGAAATTCATGATTTCAACGTTCCGTCCCCTTGTATTTCCGTTTCGCTTGGCTCTTGAAGCGGAATACCTGTGCGCTTCGCTGATATACTCAATTTTTGCGTGTAAAGCGTTTTCGTATCATTACGGTGGTAAGTTGCAAGAGCTGAAATAACGTCAGATAGCGTAAAATGGTTCTTATCGTCATTTGTGAGGGTCTCAAAATGTTCCATAATCATTTTACAATCCTTTTCCAACTCTTCAGGACTGATACAAATTGAACCGCTAACGAGCAAAGATTTTTCTCAAGGCAATAGTAACGCTTTTCCGACAACTGCACCGCTGATAATCTTTTTGTTTCCAGTTATCATAAATTCCACGATGTCGATGAAGACAAAATCTTCACTCACGGTTTCTTTTGCCCCTCAACAAATTCGGCGCTGATACCAATCAGGATACTTCTTTTAGCTTCTTCTAGCTCATTTTAGACTTGTAACCGATTTTGATTTTGATCATCTTCTGAAAATATTTCTTCAAGCTTTCAGCGTGTGCTTCTCCTCCTTTAAGCTGAAGTACAGTATCATCTGTGTCTATACCGACTGCGCGAAGCCTTGCGAGTGTTTCATGTCAATACTGCTCATGCTTTTGTAACTCGAGTTCCAAAAGTGAGTCAACCAGCCTTCCGACGCGATAACTTTCGAAGATATTTTATACATCAATCGTGTCTGAAAATACATAAACCACGTCCGCTACGCGATGTAGGTCGGTTTCGGTCATCGGTAGCATTTTCTTTCCGTCCAGCTCGTCTGGTCTGCAAGTATGATAAGTTGCCGACGCCGTCTAAACCACTGGTACGTCGATCTCAATAGCCATGCTCGTTTTCAACGATTATCCTGGTGACGTCGTTTGCCGACGTAAGAGATACCATCTGTAATTAAACAGTTATCGGTGGTGCATCTTATCGTAAAGCTCTTGCATTGCCTTTGAAAAATGATGGCTTCCGTGTCTTCTTATACTGGATGGCCTCCTGTATTTGCGCTTTCTTTGTGAACTGTTCACCAGTTTCTGGTGTCTTCAGTTGTTCAATTTCCTTGAGATACCGCATGCTGCCTGCGTCTGTCGCTCTCGTTTCTTACGGGGTTTCTCTTCGCACTCGCGCATCTCGCTTTCCCAGTGCCCTCGTAGGCGCGTTTAGACGTCTGCCTATATCTTTATATGCGTCGATGAAATTAGAGGGCTTTATAGGCTTCTGAGGCGGTCATTTCCTTTCTCAGCTTTCAATCTCGCGAACGCCGCTGAAAGCCGCTAGAATCAGCCGCAAAAGTGCGCCTTTTTGAGTGGAACGCCGTCCCTTCTCCACTGTCCCGCTGTAAACTGGCACGACAACAACAACAAGAAATAGCGGCATGTTCGGTTTTTCAGCTCCGCGCGCACGCGCGAAAATGTTGTTGTTAATTTTTACAAGTTTTTTATATGTTTTGTGGCAAAGTTATCCAGCAGGCGACGAAAGCTTGAAAATACTGGTCGCATTTCGGCATTTTTCGCGGTTTTATTTCCCACGATTTTTGCTACGGGATTTTGCCTTATCCCTACGGATTTTTGCCTTTATCCCCACGGATTTTTGCTATCCCTACGGATTTTTTGCTTTTTATCCCCTACGGATTTTTGCTTTTTATCCCTACGGATTTTTCAGGTAGGGATATTATATAACGCCTTTATTTTCAAGGGGTTATATAATATAGCTAGTTATTTTTGCCTCGATTTCCCCACCTATTTTATCATCGCGTGGGTAATTTCCCTACGCGCATTTGACACAATGTAGGGAAATATGTATAATCTATTTTTGAGAGGTGAACGAAATGAACGAAGTCAGTATCTTGGAAAAGGAAGTCGTGCAGGCGAATCCGCTGATTGAAGCACGCAAACACATGAATCTTTCTGAAATGCGGCTGTTCTTGCTCGGCTTGCAGGGCATTAAGCCGAACATTTCCACCGATGGGAATATCCCACGACGTAGAATTTCATGATATATGGGTTTCACCGTCCCAGCTTGAACGCCTGTTTTCGGGAAAGACTGCAAGCATTACCAATCTAAAGCGGCACATAAAGAGCGCATACAACGGATTTATAGAGCTGGCTTTTGACGGCGGCGGCTTTGGTCTGCGCCATATCTACGCGAAAATGGATTACTTCCCCCAAAAGGGGCTATTGATAAAGTTCGATGATGAAATGAAGCCCTATATCTTGGATATTCTGAATCAGTCATATACAAGATATGCACTCAAGCACGTTTTCCCGCTTTCGTCGGAATACGGCTGGCGCATTATGGAGCTACTGCTTGAATATCAGGGCTATTTGAAGAAGGGGAAGCCGTTCATATACCGCAAGTTTACGCTGTCCGAAATACGCTTTCTTCTCAACGTCCCAGAAGGTCTATACGAAGGGCGATTAGATAATTTCCGTGTTCGCGTCCTTGATACGCCAATCAGAGAAATCAACGAAAAGACGATTTATCATGTATGGTATGACGCATACAAAGAAGGGCGCAAGATTGCAGGGTTCACCTTCTACATGGAGCGCAAGCACGACGACGACGGGGCGGCAGTCCCGCCGGAGGAGGTCGCCGCGCTCGATGATGTCCCGACGACCGACAAGCGGGATATTCTCGCCCGTCTGATGAATCCCGACCGTTGGAACATCACGGAGAAAGCCGCGCTGAAGCTGGTGCAGAAATATCCGCTGGAATATCTCGACGCAAATATCCGCTATGCGTACAAGTACCGCGACGGAAAGAAGAATCTAGGCGGCTGGCTGATGTCCTGCATTGAGAGGGACGAGGCGGGCAAGGAGCGCGAACGGCAGGAAGTCAAAAAGGCGGAGCAGGAGCACGAGAAAGAAAAAGCCCGCCGCCGCGCCGAAGTGCGCGAACGTGTCCTTAACGCCGTATTCGACGACGACACGGAGGACGCGCCGCCGATGTCGGAGGAAGAACCGCGCGGGCTTGCGCCGCTCAGTGATATTGAGGTGCGGCTTTTGCGTCGGGGCGGTGCGTCCTCGCCGCACGTCATGCGCCGTATGGAGCAATTAGGCTTGACGCTGGAAGATGTCAAGGCAGGGAAGCGGGGCTAAAATCGGTGGGAAAATGCCCGCTGCGGAAAATTTTGACCGCCTAGAATCGCCTCTAAGCCCTCCATTTTCGACGGCGCATAGGAAAGTATAGGCATTTTCGCCGATTTTGCGCCGCCTCGGAGGAGCGCACAGAAAAAGCCGTGATGAAAAAATCACGGCTTTTTTGCGTTCGTTGATCGCGCATCCGCGCCGATCGGCACGCGCGGGGCGAAAAATGAAAGTACGGCGGAAAATTTCACATTTCCAGCTCGTAAGAGGCGGTTTCTTTTTCCCTCATCGGCTCTCTGTCCGCCCTGCGTCCGTTCGGTTTCGCGGACGCGCCTCGATCGGGCGCGTCCCGTGTCCCGCGAAACGCCGTTAATGCTTCGTCGTAGTCAAGCCCAGCTCCTGCCTTGCTGGCGTATGCTCTGCCTGTGCGGGTTTTCCGTGTCGCGGCTGATGTCGCAGTTCTTGAATCCGTGCGCGGTCTGCCTCGGGCAATAAGGGCGCGTCTGGCTCGGTTAGTCCCTGTTCTGCGGCTTGGTCGCTCATGTGCTGGAAGGATCTCGGGTTTGCTCTATCATTTGGGCGCGGCGTTCGTTTATGTCGCGCTCCCTCGCCCTCCTCGCTGTTGGTGCGGTCGATGATATTGTCCGTCAATCGGTCGGTCCGCGGTCGATACTGCTTGTTACAGCGCGTCCGAGTGCCTCGCGCAGCTCATATCCTCCCGCAAGCCCCAAGGCGTAGGACAGGCAAGCGACGCCATCTTATAGGTGAAGTAGCACCGCAATATCTTCTCGCCCAGTCCCATATTACGAGATAGGGCTTTCGCCTGTTCCTGCTGTTGCCTCACGCGCTCGGCTTGCTTTCGTAGCTCCTTGACTTGTTCGCCTCCTCCTGGTCTTGTCCTTCTGTTTCCAGCTTTGCCGCCTTGCGCCCCAGCGCGTCCGCTTCCTCGCCCAGCGTGAACGCTTTGACGGTCGCTTCCTTCCTGCGTCTTGGAATTCTTTTCAGAAAGCCCATGCTACTTTCCTCCTTTCTCAGACTTCTTCAAAAGCTCGGCGGCGCGGCGGTCGATTTCTTCCTGCGGGATTCGCCCGCTCCTCTCGTAGTCGTCCACATAACGGAATAACGCCAATTTGATAGGCGTCGGAAAGGCTCGATTCCAGAACCTTTTGTGATGTGTTCCAGCTTTGCCTTTAGTTCTGGCTCTCGTCCGTATGCTCATGGTGATTTTCGTCATGTAGCTGCCCTCTATCCCTCTAACTGCTGTCTGGTTATCTGCAGAGGGGGCGCTATAATCAAGAACATCGTCCGCGCTCTCGCCCTCGACGTTGAGGAACGCAAGCGCAAGGTTTCCTGTCAGTTGCCGCACGAGATTCGCGTCTACACGTTGCCGCTCAACGATCTGCGTATTTATGCTTGTGTTGCTGGTGCGGTTTGCCTTGTAAAAGTCCGGTGTTCTGCTGGCTCGCCGCTGGAATAGTTGTAGCTCTGCCGTGCAAGACTTCCACGCGCCCCCGCAAGGCTACGATATAGCGCAAGGTTTGCATGTCCAGCCTTTGAAGTATATCTTCGCCGAAAGTTCAGTGCGCGTGCCGGATAACTGCGGTTTCTGATTGCCGCCTTGAACGCGCTGGATACCTGCGTTGAGATGATACCGACACAATGCGCCGATCGGGATTTATCCCAAAAGGAGAGGTCAGAAAGCCCTTGATTGCTTGCGCTGATGATGTTTTGATACTCGTCGCACATGAAAAAAACATAGTTCTGCGGCATGGATTTATCCACCCGCCGCGCTCTGCAGGAGGTTGAAGCGTAGCTTATCATCGTATAGACGACTTTCCCAGCCGTCGCCCACTTCGCAAGCGGCAGGTCTACTAATACGATGCCCGAAAGAATCCGCGCAAGGTCATAGTCCCCATCTGTCCCGCTGAAAGTCGATAAGTTCGATTCTGGCGGGGATAACGAAAAGCGTCCTTTGATGGATTCACGCATTTTATATCCATGCTCATGAAATGTTTTGATAATATCCCTTGTAGTTCGTAAGACCGCGCCGCAAGCGTCCCTCCACAGTTTCACATCGTCGTTACGATGTCTATTGCCTTGCGTACATCTTTCAAAAAGATATACTGATACAGCTTTTCGGTTATAGTATTTGTCGCCGAGGGCTTCCAGTGTTTGGGGCAGTTCTGAATAAGGCGTCGCCGACTGAATCCGTGCTATCGTTTGTCGCGCCGCCTGTGAGGTAAAATGTCGATTGCAGGAAGCCCGCCGCCTGTTCTGGCGTAAGTCCCTTTAAGATTCGTCTGCGCGTCGGCCCCACGATTTCGTGAACCTCGCGCCCGTGCCATTCTGCAGCCTGAACGCTCATACAAAGTCGCCCTTGATGTCGAACATCAGCCTCCAACGTCGGAATAGCAAGGCACCGAAATAAGATCGCTGATAACGCGTCGTCTTGCTCCTGCGCCGATACCGCCGAAAACGGCGATATCAAAGTCGTCATTGATGTCAAATATACCGATTCGCCCATAGTCCCAGGCGTGTCCGCGCTGGTGAAGTTCGCCCGTGCCGTCCCGGATGCCGAGGGCGAACCCTTCGGCACCGGTGTTTCGGTTCCTTTTTCGGGGCGTTCAAGTCAGACGATACGCCGATGGAATCGAAAGCCCATTGTCGCCTTTCTCCTCAGTGAAAAAGCCGCCTGTCTCGGATAGGCGGCGCGTACCGCATTATAGGCGCGTGTCTTTATTCCTCCCACAAGGTCACGCATAAAAAGAATGAACTGGTTCTCCTGCAAGCAAAATAGAGGAAAACATAGCGACAAACACATAGAGAAGCGCCCAGCCGATAATCACGCTCAGAATACCGCCGATAAAGCTCTGCCCGTGTATGAGTAGTTGAACACGGAGAACAACAAGCCGATACCGCACACGACGATAGCAGAAAAATACGCTATACCCGACGGCTTCGCATAATCATAACCCAGCTTGATTTCTCTGCTGTTCTGGCGTGTATGTATCCCTGCATTTGCCTGGTGCGGTGTTGCCGCTTTCTGCGCTATAATTTCTTCCTCCTTTGATAGAAAAACCCTTCCAGATGTCTATTACAGCACTGCTTACCATAGGCAACAAGCCGAAAGTGACATTCATTTTAGACCTGCCGCGGCTGTAGGGCGAGGGTCTGCCCAGGCAGGTTCGTCGCCCGCGGCAGGCTGCCTCGCAGGGGAATACCTGTTTCTTCGTCCAGAGATCGGGAGCGGATGCGCGATCGTCCGAACGCGAAAACTATTTTTTTATGTGGCTGTCTCAGAAAGATAAAAACTTTGAATAGAAGAAATGACGGAAAATCACGGCTTTTTTCTGTGCGCCCGTTCGGCTATATCCAGTTATTATCTAGTTTCGTTTCTGTTGTTGCTGTTGTTGTTTTCTTGATAATGTTATAGACTTTCTGAAGACCGCCTGTCGGCGATTCTCTGCCGATGGTATAGTTTTCGCCGTTAAACCATCAATGCGAATCCCCTGAAAGAATCGAGGTGATAAGGTCGTACTCGTTTGTCGCTTTGACCTCCTGCCGTATTTGGTAATATATTGTAAAGCAAACAGACCAACAACAAACACGGCAAAGACAATATAGACAAAGCTTCGTTATTTTCGGTGGTTGATTGTCCTGCTTCGCCTGTGCTTCTCTCTAGCTCCTCGCTGATGTCCCGCATTTGCCTCAGCCACGTCCCTCCAGCGTCACGGTCGCGGCTCTCATCGTCCGCTTGAACGATGAGCGGCGACTTTATCAACGGCGGCGGTCAAGCGGTTCACGTCCTGCCGCAAGGCCTACAACCCCTTCACTTTTCGTAGCTCTGCTTTGCTTCCTGTTGCTTTCTTGCTCTCGTCCAGAAATCCCATGATTTTTTTACCTCCTGTATTCATGTATAATCGTTTTCATTTTGGCTTCCCAGATGGTTGCGGCAAGGGCTTTGGTTTCACAGGCCGCCTGTTCCGGCCGCCGCCTGTTTGGCGCGTTCTTCTGCGGCTTTCTCCTTGGCGACGATAGAGGCAGGACGCCCTAAAGTGTGCCCTTTATCTGCTTCCGGCTTTTTCCAGCGGCGCGGCGGTCGCCCGCGCGTGATAGCACGTTGTTCCCTCACTCCTCCCGAGTTCACATGGTTTCAATGCGGCGGGAAAACTTACAGACTCCTTTGTGCGCGAAATGCCCTGTCGGTTGTCCCAGCTTCGCTTTATTGTCCGTATACCGCTCAATGACGCGGCTGATGTCCACATAAGCGCATTTCGTTTTGTGCCGTCCTTTGCGTTCGCGTCTACGACGACTTTATCAACGGTCATTCCCTTGTGCCTTGTAGTTCGTCAGCAGCCGGCGGTTCGCGCCATATCGGTCGCGTCCCACTTATCCGCTTCCCGTCCGTGGTCG
>BNJU01004497.1_pt1 | contig 26607 bp, 32 predicted proteins | sample 8539281 | NCBI WGS metagenome assembly BNJU01 (sample SAMD00202456, study PRJDB9452) | human saliva metagenome | isolation source: human saliva | place: Japan
AATCCAAAATGAACGTATAATTCGAAACAAGACCCAGAGGTTTTAGTTCTTTACCAAAACTCTATAACGGTGCCATTGCTCTCCATACTCATTTGGAAATGAATAATGGTTCTGATGCGGACTTGAGTAGATGCCTCATTTTGACAAACTAGCAGCAGCAAGTACGATAAGCAGGCTCTCTAGCAGTTGCCTGCTAGAAATAGTCCAGTCAAACTCAAGAGCTTTAGATCTAAAGCTACAACGCTGCTTTCAAGAAACACCCGTTGAAGCAAAACAAGCAAACACCAGGAAGTCAAGCAAGCACTGATGAGCAAGTAGAAGCTAGATCAGCGCAGACAACAACAGAGAATACTTCTGAAACAACAGCAGAAAGTCGCAGACTAGACGAAGTAGTTTAGCCACCTGCGCTAGTCTTTGTAAGATACGACACCACTGATGCATCAACTGCACGCCCCACTGTTTGTAGACTAATCGCACTCAAACGACCATGCATATTTTCACCACTTTGGCGAAGATATGGTGTAGGAATCTCACAAAGGAAATTTTAGAACCGATCTGTTCCACCGTCAAGCGGATAGGCTCGATCACTGCGTAATATCAAGACTTTCCATGACTCGCTTTAGCGACGTGATTGAGCCAGTATCCTTTTCAATGACTTCTTCGGTGTTAGTAGTACTCGTCTGTCAGTCAAGGTTACACGATCACTACCAAGTCTGGTTCATCTTATCAGCAATAGCTCGCATGGCAAACTTTACGCGCTTCAAAGCTTTTTCAAAGTCACGGAACGATGTAGCTAGCATCGCGCTTCCTCAACAGTACCTGTTGCATCCAAGGAGATGGTAGAAACCTCTTGATAACCCTCAGTCACACCCTGGTCGGTCACCAGCTGGGAGTTGGTCGTGGAACTCGATGGTATACTGGAGAGCATTGACCATTTGCCCTTTTAGCAGTTCCTGGATGAACATCACGACCTTTGAAGTGAAGTTCGCACCTGCAGCAGAGAAGGTTTCGCATGGTCACCTCAAGAGGGCCACCGTCGACTGTGGCGTATGCAAAAGTCAACATTGAAGTCCTCTCGCATCAAATTCTATTGGCACCAAACCCGATTTCTTCATCAGGGCCAAAGCCAACACGGATTTCACAGTGTTTAATCTCAGGGTGAGTGCAGTCGGCATTCGATAGCTGGAATCATGATTTCAGCGATACCAGATTTGTCAATCGGCACCGGAGCAATGTAGTTCCGTCCGTTGTAATCAGTTTGGCCAGGATATTTCTCTTTCTGCTTTCCTTAAAATCAGCTGGATCATGTTTTGAAATCTGAATTCCCAAGTTCGATAACTCCACCGTCGTAGTCGTCAATAACCTGAGGATTGACGCCTTCAGCATTAAAATCAGCTGTATCCATGTGGGAAGATAAAACCGATCTTACTGAGTCAAACTTGGGTCGTTAGCTGGCAAGGTTCCGATAGCAAAACCGTTTGCAGTGGTAGTAAACATTTTGCAAAACCAACACGTTTCATCTCAGATGAGGACATTGGTTGCGAAGTCTCACTTTGACTTTTGGGTACTTGGTGTAGTGGTTGAATGTTCATCAGAACGTGTATTGACTTTTGACATAAGTCAAAAACGCTCCAACAATGTTGGATATTTCATCGTAACTCCTCCTTCTTTAAAACCACATTGTATCATAAGGAAAGATGAGAAAACGTCATGAAGGAGATAACATCCTATGTTAGCGTTTACTTATGGCAACTTTAGTGATACAATAAAAAGATAAAAATATCACAAGGATGTAGAGATGAGGATTTTAATGATGACATTTGGTTCCCCAGAAGAGACATTACCTTGGCGAGAGTAGCCGACTGTACCAACATTCGCCGAGTTCGACCTCAAGAGATCACGGAGATTCAAAACTGACTTTATGATAATTGTGTTCGAATTGCTGTAACCCACTTCAAAAATTACCTGTGAAGAAGTTTCCTTAGTAGAAGCTTTACAGATTGGGAAATGAATATAGTGTCTATTTTGCCACATATCTTTCAAACCCTTTATTCCAGATGCGGATTCGGCAAATGAAGCAGATGGAATTGAAAGTGTATCTGCTGATTTTGGAACCACACTCATTCCTCTTTCTTTTACTCTCTGTCATGGGGTACGAAAAGTTTCCTGGAAAGCAAACAACCAGTCGTTTTAGTTATTAAGGACTGGTATCAAGAAGAAGCCTCTAAACTATTGGGCAGCTGAAATTGCCAAGATTTTAAAAAGAAAAGGTGAAACAGGATAGATTTAGTCATCTTTTCTGCCCGTCAGTGTGCCCATTTTTGCCTTGGATTTTGGCAGGCATCCCTATATCGACCAGATTTTCGAAAACAGCAAGTTAATTGCTGCAGAAATTAGCTTTGAAACCAGAGCAATATACCAACACTTGCAGAGTGAAAGTGATATTGTATTCCTGGATAAAACCAGATATCTTTGGAATATCTTTAGAGAACAGGAAGAAATATCCAGAGCATTATATTTTGTACTATTAGTTTTATTAGTGAGTACATTGACTGGTTTTGTCGACAACGATGTGGGAATGTCATGACTTGTAGTCAGGAATTGCGTGAACTCACCATCGTCCACCAATGCCAAATACTGATTTCTCGTTTGATTGATGCCTTGGTCAATATTGCACCGAGCTAACGAACATAAAGAATTTAGAGATCCCAGAAGAAGAGACCTTGACGAATTAGCTCCTTCGGATGAAAACTAAGAATATTTTAGATGAATCACAAGACTTCTATAAATGCCAGAATTCTGTCAGTACTAATTGAGAAAAGGTCGTGAAAATGTCAAGATGCTCTTATTTAATCATGCTTTGAAAAGCTGGCACTACCCAAAGACTAAGTATAGTAAAGAACAGGTAAGGTTTGCCTTGGAAGATATCTGCTAGGCAGGATATAGCTTTAGAAGGTGAAAAGATAAGGCGTGCAGAAATCGATAGACAGTCTTGATTTCGTAGCTTCCAGCCTCATGCAGTGGATGATTTAGGAGCTTTTGAGTCTCAAAGACGAACAAAAGTTCGATAAGCTACCGCGTCAAATTGCGATTGATAATAAAAAGTGAGGTCGACCTTTTGTCCCAACTTCTAGGTAAGATTAGCATGACCCAGTTTTCTTTTCCTTATTTACCCAAAACACTGGCTGAACAACTCGCAATGAGTTCATCTGGCGCTGCATCACCGGTGATTTCCCAAGAATTTCCCCAAGTAGCGTCAAATCAACTTGAAGCAAATCAACTGGCATACCGAGTTCAAAGACCTTCATCACTCGCTTTCTGCAGACTCTCAACTGACTTTTCAATTAATGAAATATGACGGCGTTTGATAAGTAAGCAGCATCTTGTTTCGACTCAAGCCAGCCATTTCTCAAAGAAGAGCTGTTGATGCGTCCTCGATTTTATCTATAGTTCTGATTTTTGAGGACCGAAATGCGGACGATAATCATCTGGAAGCTCAGCAGTTTCAACTCGCTTGCTGGTAAATCAGTCTTGTTGAGAAGAATACGGTTGGTATCTCGACCATTTTCGAGAAGTTGTCGGTCTCGTCAGTCAGGAGGTTCACTGGCGTTTAAGAAGACAAGTAGTACCAAGTCAGCTTCCCGAGCTGAGCGCTCAACCCGATCTGCTCGACGATATCATCTGTGTCACGGATACCAGCAGTATCAATCAATTTCAGTGGCACACCGTTGATGTTGACGTATTCTCGATGACATCTCGTGTAGTACTTGCAATATCAGTTACAATTGCTTATCTTCCCGTAGAAGGTTATGAGGAGACTTTGACTTCCAACGGAGCGATGATGATGGCCGTTGAAACTCTTCTCGCGGATGATCTTCCCACGGCGTGCTGTCTTTAGAAGATTGGTCAATAATTGTTCAAATTCTAAAGTCTTTTCACGGACAACAGTAGTAGCCCTTCTGACATCGTCATACTCAGGGTAGTCGATATTAACCTCAACTTGTGCAAGTGTATTGAAATCTCCTGACGAGTATTGTTAATGAGCCGAAAGGAGTCCATCTAACTGTTTGACCGCATATTCATAGCCTTGCTCGTCCTGGCGCGAATAATATCCATGACAGCTTCAGCCTGAGTCAAGTCGACACGACCGTTCAGGAAGGCACGCTTTGGTAAACCACCAGGCCTCGAGCGAGCACCTTCGCGGATAGCCAGTTGAGAATTTCATTGGTCACGGCGATCCACCATGAGTGTTAATCTCGATAATGTCTTCACGAGTGAAGGTCTTGAGATTCTTAGAGACCAACCATGACCCTCGTCCATAACCTTACCTCAATTGAGGATCAACGATGTGTCCGTAGTTTCAGAGTGCTAGTAAACCTGACTCAAGTCCTTGCCTTTAAAAAGATTTTCTGGGCAATTGTAAAAACTATCCGTTCCGCTTAAACGAACAATCCTAATAGCTCCTTTCACCAAGCGGTGTCGAGATTGCAGCAATGGTATCAAATTCACTGTAATCATGTTAATTCCTTTTATAAATTGTGTTTTATTTACTAATATCTCTTTAAAAATTGTAACAAAATAAAGTTTTTATTCAACGATGCCACTTTTATAAAGAAAAAGCCTCAAGCAGATCGCTTAAGCTTTACTTAGTGCGCATTTCTTGCGGGAAGTAAGTTCCTTCAGGCATACTGTTGATGATGACATGAACAGCAGATTTGTGGCGCACCAGTGTTACGAACCACAGCTTCGGTTACTTTCCTTTGCTAGGGCTTTTCGCTCGAGCGTGCGCCCTTCAAATAAATCGATGCGTACAAATGGCATATTAGCTCTCCACTAGTTTTTGATTTCTTCATTTTACCACATTTTGCCGTTTAAAGCTTTGGAAAAATATGATATACTAGAATGCAGAAAATTAGAATGGACGTGAAATAGAAACATGGCACAGTTGTATTATCGTTATGGGACCCAGTGAATTCAGGAAAGACCATCGAGATTCTCAAGGTAGCCTATAACTATGAGGAGCAAGGAAAGGGAGTTGTGATTATGACTTCGGCTCTGGATACAAGAGACGGAAGGCTAGTGTCGAGTCGGATTGGCATGAAGGACCAGCCATGGCTATCGATGATACTACTGGATATTTTGGGTTTTATTCGAGACTTACCTGAAAAGCCCCACTGTGTTCTTGTCGATGAGGCCCAGTCGAAGCGTCATCATGTTTACGATTTAGCTCGTCGTCGATGAGTTAGACATACCTGTTATGGCATTTGGTTTGAAGAATGACTTTTCGCAATGAGCTGTTCGAATGATCTAAACATCTATTGTTATTAGCAGATAAAATTGATGAGATCAAAACCATCTGTCAGTATTGTAAGAAAAGTGACCATGGTACTACGTACGCTAGATGGAAACCTCACTTTATGAAGGCAGGTGAACAAATCCAGATAGGTGGTAATGAAACCCATATCTCGGTTTGCCGTAAACATTTATTTTGCCTCTGAAATCAACATTAAGGAGAATCAATAAGAATGAATATCTCAGGATCAACTACAAGCCGGTAGAAGACCGTTATGAAGAGTTGGGAGAATTGCTGAGCGACCCTGATGTAGTCTCTGAGCGCACAAAGCGTTTCCATGGAGCTTTCAAAAGAGGAAGCTCTCACTCGTGATACCGTAACTCGCTCATCGTAATACACAAACAAGTCCTCCCAAAACATCGTTGATGCTGAGGAAATGATTAAAGAGTCTGCGAGATGTCTGACTTGGAAGAAATGGCGACAAGAATTGAAGGATGCTAAGGCAGAAAAAGAAGAGTACGAAGAAAAATTGAAAAATCTTGCTTTTCCAAAAGATCCAAACGATGATAAGAACATCATCCTGGAAACCGTGGAGCTGGTGGAGATGAGGCAGACTTTTTGCTGGTGACCTTCAACAATGTACCAGAAGTATGCTTAGCCCAAGGTTAGGCTTTGCAGTTATGGAAGCATCTGCGAACGGTGTTGGCGGGTTTCAAAGAAGTGGTTGCCATGGTTTCAGGTCAGTCTGTGTATATCTAAAGCTTAAGTACGAGTCAGGTGCCCACCGGTGCAAACGTCCCTGTGACAGAAAGCCAAGGTCGTGTCATACTCGACAGCAACCGTCCTTGTCATGCCTGAGGTGAAGAAGTAGAGTACGATATTAATCCCAAAAGACCTCGTGTTGATATTTTACCACGCATCAGGTGCTGGTGACAGAACGTCAACAGTTGCGACCGCCGTTCGTATCGTTCACTTAGCAACCAATATCAAGGTTGAGATGCAGAAGAACGTACCCAGCAGAAAAACCGTGAGAAGGCCACGAAGATCATTCTGTGCGCGTGTGGCAGACCACTTTTGCTACAGATTGCCCAAGATGAACAAGATGCTGAACGTAAGTCTGACTATCGGTACTGGTGACCGTTCAGAGCGTATCCGTACTTATAACTTCCCACAAAACCGTGTAACAGACCATCGTATCGGCTTTGACTCTACAAAAACTTGATACAATTTCTAGCTGGTAAATTGGATGAAGTTGTAGATGCCTTGTCTCTTTATGACCAAAACACAAAAATTGGAAGAATTAAACAAATAATGAAATTAGCTCAAATTTCTTTAAAGATTTTGAGGAAAAGTTGATAGTACAAGGAGAGGGAGAAAGCCTTCCTTTGTCTATCGTAGCTCAAAAATCTATCTTACAGACTTATCTTTTACTCTTCAGCAAGAAAGTAACAGAGTGAAGAGAAGCAGTCATAGGAGTAAATTACAAGAAATTAGCAACCATACCTGCCTAGTACATTATTGGTCATGCTGATTTTTTGGGGATGCAATTAAAAGTAGATGAGCGGGTTTTATCCCTCGCCCAGAGACAGAAGAGTTAGGAACCATTTTGACTGAGAATCCTAGAGAAACAAATCTTAAAGTACTAGATATCGGAACAGGAAGTGGAGTAATTGCCCTTGCTTTTAGCTAAAATAGCTGATTGGTCGGTTACAGCTGTGATATTTCACAGGATGCTTTAGACTTATCGTTGGAGAATGCCATGTTCAAAATCAATTCTCTTTATCAAATTGACTGTTTCTCCGAAATTTCTGCAAAATATGATATAATTGATCCAATCCACCATACATTTCTGAGCAGACGAGGTAGAAGTTGGCTTGAATGTTCCGCATTCAGAACCACATTTGGCACTCTTTTTGACTGAGGATGGCCTAGCTCTACCGTAGAATCGCGGAAGATTCCAAGGACTATCTAAATGATGGTGGTAATATTTATCTTGAATTGGCTACAAACAAGGTCAAAGTGTACTGACTCTTCTAGAAAAATTTTCCTGAGAAACGAGTTCGAATACTCAAAGACCAATTTGGGCCAAGATAGGATGGTAGTCATTGATGATGGAGAAAATTACAAGAGTTGGAAAAGGTGGAGCAGTAGTTTTGCTGACCGAAACAGTTTATGGTCTCTCGCAAAAGCACTAATTAAAAAGCTGTTGACCACGTTTATCAGCTCAAACGTCGCTCCCAGAGATAAGGCCTCAATCTCAATGTCGCTCATCTAGACGATATCTTGAACTTTTCAAAGAATCAGCCACCTTATTTTACAAAACTTGTTGATAGTTTTCTCTGATCCATTGACCATTATCCGTAAGCTAATGACAAGTGTCCCTTATCAATCAATTCAGACTTAATCGACTGTTGATTTTCGATGCCCGAATCATCCTGTCACATCAGAATTGATTCGTGAGCTTGGTCCCTTAATCGGCCTGTCTGCAAATATTCAGGACATAGCGAGGTGCTAGCTTTCAAAAGAAATTTTAAAAGACTTTGGACAAGAGGTTTTGGAATAGAAGATGATGCTTAACAGGTCAAGATTCGACTATTTTAGATTTGACTGCTTGTAAGGCTAGAATTCTACGCCAAGGTTCGATAACTCGAGAAGATATCCTTGCCAAGACTACCGAAATTCTTTTTGAGGACAGATGATGCTATCGTGTTTTTGTGCAAACAGATGTTGCATCGATTTCATGAGATTAATAGAGTGCTTTAGGTTATGATTTTAGCCCCTGAGGAAAACGGCTAGTCAACTATTGTTGTCTCAAGACCCCATCACTTTCCTACTGGGGTTTGAGGAACTGTCCAGCGATGACTTGATTTGGTTATGTTCATGCTGAGGTTTATGAACTTTATTCAAAAGCAGGTTTTCAACATCCTAGCTAGCTGTTATGCTCAAACACAAGGTAAGGTGTATCGGTAAAGTTTTGCTCCAAGGATTGGAACAGGAAGCAGAAAAGACGTGGCTATGTTTGCATCGCTTTAAACTCTGCAGACCATCGTCTGGTGCTCATGCATTTTATGAAAGAGTTGGTTATACTTGTGATAAAAGTGAGAAACGATTTATTAAGTTAATTAAAAGGAGAAAAGCTACGATTTTTGATAAAGATGATTTTAAAGCTATGACGTGAACTTTGAATCGCTATTGCAAAGAAGAAGAACGCCAACAAAATAATATTGAATTAGATTGCTGCAGAGAACGTTGTATCTAAGGCTAGTATGGCAGCGCAAGGTTCTATCTTGACTAATAAATATGCTGAAGGATATCCCTGACGTCGTTACTATGGTGGTACTGATGTAGTGGATGTTATCGAAAAGTCTCAGCTCATTGAACGTCTGAAAGAAATCTATGCAACCTGCCAATGTCCAACCTCACTCAGGAAGTCAAGCTACTGTGCAGCATACATGGCCTTGATTGAACCAGGTGATATAGTTATGGGGATGGATTTAGCTGTGGTGGGCACTGACCCACGGAGCTCCTGCTAAGTTTCTCAGGTCAAAACCTATAACTTCGTTTCACATAGCGTGATCCGGAGACAGAGCTATTGGACTTTGGAAGCCATCTTGAAAACAAGCTCCAGGAAGTGCAACTAAAACTTATCGTTGCTGGTGCCTCAGCCTATTCTCACATTATTGATTTCAAAAATTCCGTGAATGGTGGATGCTGTGGGCGCAAAACTCATGGTCGACATGGCCCACATTGCTGGCTTTAGATGCTGCTGGTCTTCACCCAAGCCCGGTGCCATACGCACATATCACAACCACAACGACCCACAAAACCTTTCGTGGCCACGCGGTGGTTTGATTTTGACCAATGATGAAGACTTAGCTAAGAAGATCAATTCTGCTATTTTCCTGGGTATCCAAGGTGATCCTTAGAGCATGTTGTTGCTAGCTAAAGCTGTTGCCTTCTAAAGAAGTCTTGGATCCAGCCTTCAAAGAATATGCTGCTAAGGTCATCAAGAACAGTAAGGCTATGGCTGAAGTATTCTGAAAGATCCTGATTTTGTATTATCTCTGGTGGCACTCGAAAACCACCTCTTCCTAGTGGATGTTACTAAGGTTGCAGAAAGTGAAAAGTAGCTCAAAACTTACTGGATGAAGTTATTACCCTAAATAAGAACTCTATCCCTCATGAAACCTTGTCACCATTTAAGACTAGTGGTATTCTGTATCTGAGCGGCAGCATACTGCCGTGGTTTGGTGAAAAGAAAGCCGTCAAGTTGCTGAACTTATTATTAAAGCCCTCAGAATGCAGAAAACGAAGCTGTTCAGAAGAAGTGAGAAGCGCAGTCAGATCTGACGGATGCCTTCCCATTATAGTACGAGGACTAATATTTTATGGATATTTATATTAAGAAAAGCCATTATCCATCAGTTCAGTCCTGATGACACAGAGTTGTTCCTAAAGTGGATAAGTTTCTCAATATCACTCCAAAAATAGAGGAATACTTGCTAGTGGAGCGTGTGTATTCTGATGATGCTAAACCGGTATTTTTGAAGAGGATAACCCTATTTTTCAACAACATTACAGAAGATTTAATGAAAACATCTGTGACGATTGCCAATCTTTGGAAAGAGGAATTTTCTGTATCTGAAAAATCAAAAGACAAACGATTTAGTTTTTGTACAGTTTTCAAAAGAAGGAGGACACTTGCTTTCCTTCGAATTGCATTAGGGAGAAACCACACACTCTAGGTGGTGAAGTTGATAATCCAATCAAACTGACTCAGAATAATCTCACCAGGTTTTGATACTGAGCTGATGAAGCCCTTGTGGTTAATCTTCAAAACCGCAAGTATCACCTGATTGAAAAACGGATCAAGTACAATGGAGCTTTTTAAACTATTTTTCTGAGAATCTTATTCAAGCTCAACCAAAGATTTCACCTAAGAAATCAATCAAGGAACTTGAAAAACTGCTCAGAAAATTGCCGAAACCTTTAACACGGATGATTTTCAATTTCAATCTGTGCAAAATCTGAGATTTTCAACAATCTTGAGGAAAACAATGAGCTTCTCCAGAAAAATTAGCGAATGATCTCTTTGATAATAATCTCAACAGCTCGTCTCAGTTTTATTGACCAGGCTCAAAGAAGAGTGCAAACAGAGCCTGTACAGTTTGATGAGATTGATGTCAGTCGTCAGTTGAAGAGATTTGAAAATCAGAAACTTTTCCCTTGTCAAACGGGATTGAACTAATCAGTACCAAACAATGTCTATCAAGATGCGGAATCTGTTGAGTTCATCCAAAACGATAATGGAAACCTATTCATCTTAATCAAAACATCGAGGATATCTGTAAAATAAATACGTTTAAATTCATACGAAGAGTGCTATGCTGCATAGTCCTTCTCGCTGGATACAAAGCCTATCTCATTCGTCAGATGTCAAACAAGTCATGACGTATCAACCGATGGTTCGTGAAATCTTGAATGAAAGAGATACTCACAAACGAAGAGCTTGAAGCTCGCCATGATTTATACAGAAACTAAGGGTAAAGAAGGAGACGTGATGCAGTCAGTGAATCTGCTAGTGGCTCTACTGATACCATAAACGATAATGAGTAGTATTCGTACAAGGTGTTCAAACTCTGCACAGAAAATCTCTCATCTAGCTCAAGAAAAGGAGTGATGTCTGGACAGCTCATTCTAGCTTATAACTTTGGACCTGCTTATATCGATTTTGATCGCCCAGAATGGGAAAAAGAATACTCTTTGTACTAGCTACAATATTCCAGAGATACAGTTGCACCTATATTAGAAATCACAACAGGTAAAACCTATCGCTACATCAATCCCATTTCTATTTTCAAGGTGAGAACTTTATGTCAATGGGGAAACTATTATTACTCTAGACAGGTTCAGCTAAATCTCTATATCATGAAAATTTTTAATTCCATTTTAAGCATCTAGAATTTTGTGCTTTTATAAGTTTTCTTTAAGGATACTTTTAATATGCTAGAGAAAAGGATAACGTCCTCATGCGAAAGAAATTCTTTCTCTGACTAGCGCTGCAGTACTTTTAGCAGTTGCAACACTTCAAAGCGCCCAGGCAGCTACTGATGTTCAAAAAGTCAATGATGAAACCTATGTTCAACCTGAGTACGTCTTGGGTTCTTCATTAACGGAAGATCAAAAATCAAACACTTAAAAACTTGGCTATGATGCCTCAAAAAGATACTAAAGATTTGAAGACCATGACACCAGATGTCTACTCAAAAATTATGAATGTCGCAAACGATTCAAGTCTTCAACTTTATTCATCAGCAAAATTCAAAAATTAGGAGAAAAATCTCCCTGAGGTCAAGATTGAGACACCTGAAAATATCACTAAAGTAACGCAAGATATGTACCGTAATGCGGCTGTTACCTTGGGTGTGAGCACGCGTATCACCGTTGCTGCGTCACCCAGTTACTGGTGAAAGTGCCTTAGCAGGTATTTACTATTCCCTTGAGTCTACTGGTGTTAAGTTGCCCTCAGGAAAATAAAACTTGGCTCAGGAGGAAAGTTAAAAAGCCTTGTCTGACATCACGATGAAAAATAAGGACAATCAGGGCTATGATGCTAATAACTGAACGTAGCCCTTTGCTGATATCAGGCAGCAATCGCTAAGGCGAAAAGAGTCTAAGGGTGAAACTTTACTGAAGATGATGTTCGTAAGATTGTTGAAGATACTTTAAAGAACTATAAACTGGACTCGTTGTTACAGGCAACCAAGTCAATGTCATCATCAACTTGTATTCAATCTTTCAAAGAGCGATATTCTTAATAACGAAGACTTTTACAAAGACTCTCTAAAGATTTGAAACAAAGTATTGTTGCTTCAAGCAGGTGATAGTTTTAGCAATATCGATCTCGAAACTTTGATGCCAATAAAGTTATTCAAGACGGCGGAAACATCCTAAGCTCAATTCTGGCAAGCTATCCTAGATTTCTTCAAGAGTCTTTGTCTCAGTCAATTCATGGTATAATAGATGGTAACAGGATTGTTGCCGTCTTTTTGTCGGCTTATAGAAAGGAAAATTATGTTAAAGAAAAATGATATTGTAGAAGTTGAGATTGTCGATTTGACTCATGAAGGAGCAGGTGCTGCAAGGTATATGGTTTGGTCTTTTTGTAGAGAATGCCCTCGCCGACTGAAAAATCCTTATGCGAGTCCTTAAAGTCAACAAGAAGATTGGCTTTGGTAAAGTTGAGGAACACTACAGCAATCTCCACATCGTAATCAAGACTTAGGATTTGTCTTACCCATGTTCAGGCATTGCTGACTTCAAAGCATCTAGCTTATCCAGAGCAACTCAAGTTTAAAACCAAGCAGGTAAAAAGATAGTCTTTATAAGATTGTTGGTATCACGGATATAGAGGTTTCGATACTCTGGCATGGAAAATCCTGTCAAGTATCGTAACAAGGTTCAGGTTCCTGTCTCGTCGCGTTAATGGTGTCCTAGAGACTGGTTTCTTCCGTAAGAATTCTCATGATCTGATGCCTCTGAAGATTTTTATATCCAAGATCCAGTGATTGACCAAGTTATTGTGGCTTTACGTGATTTGCTTCTGTCGCTATGACTTAAACCCGACGATGAAAAGGAACAGTCTGGTCTGATTCGAAACCTTGTTGTCACGTCGCATCATCATTCAGGTCAGATCATGGTCATTTTGGTACCACTGTCCCAAGATTTCCGTGTGGACCAGTTGATCGAACAGCTGATCCAGCACTCTGAGATCAGTGTCTGTCATGCAAAAATATCAATGACCAGAATACCAATGCAATTTTTCGGGAAAAGAATGGCGTAGGCTTTATGGTCAAGATTACATTACGGACCAAATGTTGGGAATAGCTTCCAAATCTCTGGACCCAGTCTTTTACCAGGTCAATACCGAAATGGCAGAGAAGCTTTTATCAGACAGCCATTGACTTTTGGTGGATTTAAGAGAAGATGACGTCGTGATTGATGCCTCACTCAGGAATTGGGACCATTGGCTTTATCAGTTGCCAAGCATGTCAAGGAAGTCTATGGGGTCGAGGTCATTCCCTAGTGTGCAGAAAACTAGCCAGAAGAATGCTAGTATAAACGGTATTACCAATGCTCACTATGTTCTGATACAGCAGAAAATGCCATGAAGAATTGGCTCAAGGAAGGAATCCAGCCAACTGCCATTCTGGTCGACCCACCACGCAAAGGGCTTTGACCGAAAAGCTTTATCAAAGCAAGCGCCCAAACAGGAGCTGACCGAATCGCCTATATCTCCTGTAATGTCGCAACCATGGCGCGTGATATCAAAACTCTATCAAGAGTTAGGGCCATGAATTGAAGAAAGTCCAGCCGGTGGATCTATTTCTCAAACGCACCATGTTGAGTGTGTAGCTTGCTGGTAAAAGCGTAGACTGGTATGAATCAATAATGAAAAGCCTTGATTGTAAGGCTGCATTTTTCATCAATAGAACTTGACATTATTAGTTACTTCCATCTAATAGAATTACATACCATTGGTATGATAGAAAGGAACAAAAATGGCAAGGAATAGAAACTCACATGAAACTAGAAAAAAATACTAGAGGTCTCTAAAAATCTATTTTTTTAGAAAAAGGATTTGATAATACGTCAATACAAGATATCATAGATGGATTAGGTGGATTAACAAAAGGTGTTATCTATCATCATTTTGAGTCTAAATATGATATACTGCAAACAATCATTAGCGAAAAATAATCAAGAAATTTTTAAATTATAATTGAGAGGAAATACTGGATTAGAAAAGATACAAAAATCTTTTGATGGACTTCTTTCTAATTTTGAACACCAAAGGCTCGTATTACTCTGCCTCAATCATGCTAAGAAGTCCACGTTTGTTAGGGGAGCAGTATCTAGGTCTCATTTTTCTGATTTTTACCCGAAATTAGAGAAAAAGTTTACGAAGGAGTTGAAGATGGGTCTATTAAAACAGAATATCTAGAAGAGCTAGTCAGATTTAATTGTTTTTAACTCTAAATATTTGATTGGCTTTTCAAATTTCCGTTTATTCATTAGTAGAATTAAAAGCGCAAAAATGAAATTTTCATTAAACTTACTTTTGAAGGTCTAGGGGTACAGTTAATTATCTGATGAAATGATGGAGGTGATTTTCAACTTATTCGATCACTAAAAATAGTAAATAAGTCGTCATGACATTCTTGTTAATACTAATTTCTATTTATGTATTATCGATTGAATGAAATTATCTCATATAATTTATAATTAAAAATAACATACTTTAAGAGTGTTATTGTAAATCTATTATACATACCGTGGGTATGTTTGTTTTATACTTTACATACCGATAGTATGTATAGTGGCATTGTCTGAAGAATGTTTTATTTTTAAATATTTGTCGAGATTAGTTTTAATAGTTTACTCTTTATTTACACTTTTTGGATGAAAAGAATCTATGTTGTCGCTTATTAAAATTGAATTAAATAAAGTTTCTAAATCTAAATTATTTTTAGCCTGGTTGTGTACTATATTTATAGTGTTAGGTATTACAGCAATCATTATTATGGGATTAGTACTGACAATAAACTAGGAGAATTCACTGGACAGGATTCTCAATGTTATTAGAATTACATGGTAAATGCGAAGGTTGGGCAATTGTAGCTCATTGTTTTTACTCTTTATTTACAAAAGCAGCATTTTTAATTTTCGAATCTTATTTATTGTCTACGATTATTATTGATGAATTTAAACGAAGAACAATTTTTCAGTTGTTTTCTTACCCTATTTTCTAAAAATAAAGTTACTTTGGGGAAAAATTCTTCAGTCATTCTAATAGCATTTATTGCCCATTTTTCTGCACATTTAGTGATTCAATTATTCATTAGATTCATGGCTATTGTAACTGAATCTAGTTATATCCTCCAGCTAGTCAATTAATTAACTTAGTTGGAATAACGTTTGCAAATAGTACTATTAGGTTACTACCATTTGTTTTTAGGTATGATTAAAACATTCAACACTATAAACTAATGCTTTCAGGACTTGGTTTAGCAGCATTATCTTTCAAAATGTAAGTCCAGGAAGTTTATCTAATAATATTGCTGATAACTTATTCTTTTTGATATTTGCAAGTTTCATAAGTTTAATGATTACTTCATTTTCAATTTTTAATATTTCAAGACAAGATATTAGTATCAAGTAGCATACCCTAAGTTTAATTGAAGGAAAGTGATAACCTTTCAATGATTTCTATAAAAAAAGAGACTGTATAAATTAGTATTTATGCTCTGGGAGAAAAATTCTTGCATTTAAAACTGGATATAGAAAGAGAGATAGAAATGAGAAATATTGTTGAAATAAAAGAAGTTTTTAAAACAATTGATAAAGAAGAAATTTTATGGTATCAACCTTCAAATTGCTGAAGGAGAAATCTATGGTTTTAGGACCGAATGGTGCTGGAAAACAACGTTAATGAAATGTATGTTATCCTTATCAACAATTACATCAGGTAGTATTGAAATTTTTGGGAAAAATCTACAAGAACACAGAGTAGAAATATTAAGTCAGATTGAAGTATTATTGAATCACCAATTTTTATGATAATTACACTGCAAAAGAAATTTTGGAAATTCACGCTCAGTATATGGGGAAAAATATTATTGAATCAGATATAATAAGAGCCTTAAGAATGGTCGGATTAAAGAATACGACTAAAAAAGTAAAAGATTTTTCGTTAGGAATGAGGCAAAGGCTTGGTTTAGCTCGTGCCTTTCTAACAAAACCTAAATTGTTAATTTTAGATGAGCCAATCAATGGTTTAGATCCAATAGGAATTCAAGAAATTGAAATCTTTTGTTGTCGCTTTCTAAGGAGCATGGAATTACAATACTAATATCGAGTCATATATTATCGGAAATTTCACAGATAGCAGATAAAATTGGTTTTATCAAAAATGGAGAAATTGTAGAACAGGTCTCTATGAAAGAGATTAGGAGAGAGAATATTAACTTAGAAGAATATTTTATGTCTCATTTTCTAAATGAAATTAAGAATTATGAGGTAGATTAAGGATGAAACAATTGATAAAGGATCATCAGAAGGCTTTTATGCTTTCATGATATTTAATATACTGGTTCCTTTTAACTAATATTGCTTTTTGCTTATTCTATTAAAGGGATTTATTGATAGTGGTATGTCCCAAAATGAAGATGCTCTAACTCAAGCGGTACTAGTAGGAGCTAGTGTTATTTTCTATCTATGCAGGACTGAACTTTATATCTCTTCGATTGAGAAATAAACTTGTTAGGCAAATCATGTCAAGATACAAAAACAAGGTGTTCCAATCTATTTTAGATAGCGATTATAGAGAATTTTCTAAGGAAAAATCAGGGAAGTTTATTTTCGTATTAACCGAAAATATGAAGAAAATTGAGCAAGATTATCTCCACCAGTATTTTTAATATTTCAAAAACCTTTCCTTAATGATTTTTCACTCCTAGCTATGTTTATAGGTACTGGTTTTTTGACTTTATTAGCTATCATTGCTAGTGTTATTCCGATAATAATTTAGGATTTATTGACAAAAATCAGCCTCTGACAAAATAGTGCTATGATTGCAGATCAGAAGTATTTAGCTAAGGTTAAAGATATTTTAGCAGGATTTCTTGTTATCAAAAGTTTTAATGAAAGAGTCTATCTGTGAGGATTATAGTCATGAAAGTGAAAAATTTGATGAAATAAATTTTATAAAAAGGGAAATTTGATGTTTTAGCTAATGTTATTTTCGCAGCTTAGGGATGATTGTGGTAGCCTTTGGTGATGAATGTATCTTGTTTTTTTAATGGCTATACCACAATTGAAGTGTAACAGCTATTGTTCAACTGGTCAATTTTGTAGTAATGCCACTAAATGAAGTTGGTATGGGAATAAGTAAATCCGTGAAGGTCAGGGCAACACTAGATGCATTTGAGGTAAAAAGATGTAACAGAACTTCAGACTGAGTGAAACAAAAAGAATATTTTTGATGATGTTATTTCTTTTTCAAATATAGACTTTTCTTACCCTTTAATACTGAAGAAAATATTTTTAACCATTTATCTTTGAAGATTCAAAAGGGGAAAAATTGCAAATTGTAGGAATGTCAGGTAGTGGGAAATCAACTTTTACTCAATCTATTGCTGCGTTTTTACGATGTAACAAGTGGACATATTTCAATTGATAATCAAGATATACAAGCTATTTCAGCAGAGAGTCTTTATAACTTAATGACTATTGTTCAACAAGACGTTTATATCTTTGATGATACTTTAAGAGCAAATATTACTCTTAATCAATTCTTCACTGATGAGGAAATAAAGCGTTGTACAGCAGTCAGGTTTAGAAAAGTTATGTTTTTAGAAAATGAATCTGGTCTACAAGCTTTTATGTGGAGAGAATGGATCAAATCTATCTGGTGGACAAAAACAAAGAGTTAGTATTGCGCGTGCCTTTGATTCGAAAAACACCAATCTTATTATTGGATGAGGCTACTTGCTCTTTTGGATAATCAAGTAACTACTGAAATTGAAAAGTTCAATCTTGGATATCTCAAATTTGACTGCACTTGTAGTAACCTGCATGTTGAATGAGAAACATTTTTGAAAAAGATACGATAGAATTCTATTTATGAAAGCAGGCGTCATTGTTGAAGATGGTTCTTTTTGTGACTTGATTGATAGGAGAGGTGAGTTTATAAGTTGTTTGTTGAGTGTAATTTCTTCATTCTATAGTATAATTTTATAAAACACTCTATCACTTTCGTTCTATAATATAGAAGTTTAATAGCACCCACATGTTGAGACGGTATCACTGCTTGTACGAGCTGAGGCAACAGAGAAGTAGAAGCAGACGATCTGCCCATGGGATAGCTGTCGTAGAGCAAGGAGTTTACGACGAAACAATTAGGTAACAGCGAACCGACGAGTGTAGCTTTTGCTGATAAAAGCGCTAAAATACCTTTTTAACAAAAGGGAATAATGAAAGCCTTTGATTGTAAGGCTTTTTGTAGTTTTTGTGATAGAATATAGGTAGTTATAATCGATAGCAACTAAGAAGCAGTAACAAATATTACATATAAAATAATCAAAATAAGGAAGATAAATGACAGAAATTGACAAAAAGAATTTAAAAATTATCTTTATATTACATTTGGAAATTACTTATATACTATGGGGCTTTTGCCATAATTACGCAATCTCATATTTTGGATTAGAAACGATTATAGGGAGAATATTACATAGTAGGTACTTGGACCAGCTTATTGCAAGTGGCTTTTTATTTGAAAAGGAATAATATAAAATTTAAACATTTTGTATTTAGTAAGAAAGAAAAATAGTAGTATTTATTTCATTATTCATTTGTTAGCAATTTTGATACTATTTTCTGTATCTTCCTTAGAATTAAACGGAGAATCAATTTATCTAATGCCACTATTCTTTATTCAACTAATTTTTCTGGTGGTGACATGAAGAACTAGGATGGAGAGGCATACTACAACCCTTACTTGATAAAAATATACTTTATTGGAAATCTAATTTGATTGTAGGATCAATTTGGGGATTTGCATCTGCCTTTATGGTTTATAGTAGGAGAAAGTCATCATGATTTTTTATTTTATTTTTATATATACGTTATTTTTAAGTTTTGTTTTAGGATTTCTTTACTGTCAAACGAAATCTGTAGGGGTATTGTATTTTTATTTCATGTTCGCAAATTTGTTAAATCTCTATTTTGTGTTGAAGATTAATCTTTATTTTTATTATCATTTTTATAGCTTATTTAATTTATACAATATTAGCAGTAATAGAATTAGTAAGGAAAAGAATTTGTATCCAAAATAAATGGATACACTCTAGAAAATGAAGATGATTTTTGTTCAAGGAATAAAGTAGAAATAACGAACATTTATATGAAAGGCTTAGAGTAAACATGAGTCTCTTTATTTGAAGAATTTAAAACCATTTGTTTTCATTTAAATCGAGTCGGAATTACACCGACACTGATGGGGTTCTTTGGGATTGGAATTTAGAACGAAAGAAAATTGGGAGCCGTCTGACATTGACATTCATGTGCCTGGTGACCCTAGAGGTTGGGAAGCACCTGATCATCTCAGAATTTATGACTCGGGACAAGATAATGAAAGTGATGAAAGACTTAGGCTGTCTCTAATAGATATTCATGAGCATGAATTCAAAAAGGATCGAGTGAGTGTTGAATTTGAAGTATCGATTCCTTACCTGATTTTGCAGGAGTTTCGAATCGGATATAGAGCTTATTCACATTGAAGGTATCACTTTTCGTCTTCCAAGCTTGGAACAGTTTTTAAGCATTTACAAGGCTTCTTCCCAAGATTCTTATCGAAATGAACAAAAATACAATAAGGATTTTAAAAAGATAGAGTGCTGGAAAGACATTTGTAAATTATCATATGAAAAGTAGTAAGTTGTAAGACTGGTTTGTCATGTTATTTTTATTACTCATTTTTATTGCTTATTTTAATTTATACTATATTGGCTAGTAATAGAATTAGTAAAGAAAAAGGATTTTAAATTTTCTAGAAAAAGGAAGTATTGTCATGGGAATATTCGATGATTTTGAGTACAAAGAAAACTACCAAAATGAAGTAAAAAGTAATTGAAGTACTTAAAAAGATTTTAAGAGCACCATCTAAATAATTATAGAGATATTATGGATTGTGTTGATGGTTCAGAAGTTGATGATGTAAGAGAGTTGCTTGAATATATTGACGATTCATTACAATTAAATGATTTTGATAAAATTGATGAATATGTGTAGAATGTAATTTCATCCGAATTATGAGTATTCTCAACTACAAGTTTATGAATTTAATGATCAAACTGGCTTTTGCTGTTGAATATCAGATGACCTGATTCTGAATTAGTAGATTTAACTCTACAATTAGAATTTTTGTACCAAGAGGATGGTTACAAAATAACTTCTATAGATGTGGATCCTGGATAAACTATAGTTAAATATCCTCGTTATGAAATATATGTATGACTAAGGATAGATAATTAGTTTGTAAGTCGCTTTAAATCTCGGCTGGTTTTTTTCAAATATTGGAAGGATTAATGATGTATCTATTAGAATTGTACCAAAAACAATTATTCAAAGGATTTAGTCTTATTTGAGACTTTTAGAAAGAAGGGACGAGAATTTGCAGCTCAAATCCCTGGATATACTTTAGAAAAAAGAAGATGGGTTTGTAGTGGAGCATTTTAATCCGACACACTTGCCGGATTATATGGAAATTGACTTCAATGGAAATATTGTCCCTTTATCTAGATTTTCGTTTGAACCCGAAGAAAATGTGGACATTATTTTGAAAGAAATTTCGAATCTATCCGTTATCGATAAAGTGATCGAAGGAGCTACAAAATCGATGCGCTATGTCGTTAACAACGATGAAGTAAAAAGCTTATGTCGAAGCAAAGAGAAGCAAAAATCTGTAAGGCAAAATCATTCTAGAAAGCAAAGGATATCAAGTCGACAGAAACTTTTTCGGAAGTGAAGACGGTGAAGCTATTGTTTATAGAAAAATAGGCAACGAAGATTGGCACTTCTTATGCCACTTAGACCCGCTGTTTTGTAGAGGTTGAAGATGTAGGGATATGTGAAAGAAGGATGGAAGAGTTTTTGTATAGTTAAACTTATAAACTCTTTCACAAAATTAATAAACCAATCGAAAGGAAATATCGGTTGGTTTTAATGCTCATCTTGTAAACTTCATCAAATAAACTAGAATCAAGTACAATGAGTTTAGATAGTTCTATATGTATAGTTTTTAACTCAATATAAAACTATCTATCTAATACGACATCAAATAAGTGAATGAGAAACAAAAAGGTTTTTAATTGACTCATATTGTAAATCTTTTAAGGAGAACAAATAAATGAAAAATTATGGTAATCATCAATCCAACCTCTGGTGGCGAAAAAGCTTTGGATTATAAGGTAAAACTGGAGAATAAAGCTAGAGACTATTTTGAAGAAGTGGAGATTAAAATTACGGAGAAAGCGCAAGACGCCACAAACTTTGCAGAAGAAGCTTCTAAAGAGAAGTATGATGCTGTCCTTGTTTTTGGTGGAGATGGACTGTCAATGAAGTCATCTCTGGTATCGCTGAAAAAGACTACATTCCCTAAACTCATGATTATTCCCAGGAGGAACTGGGAATCTCATCACGAAACTATTAGAAATCAATCAAGATATTGATGTGCTATTGACGAACCTTGATTTTTAATTCTACGAATAAGATTGATATCGGTAAAATCAAATGGGCACTATTTCGGATACATTTTTAGTATTGGTTCACTGCCAGAAGCCATCCACAACGTTGGGATAGAAGATAAAACGAAGTTTGGCATGCTTGCCTATGCGATTAATACTATGAAGTCTGTTGTTACAGATCAAGCATTTAACATTAGAGTAGAGACAGAAAATGGAAATTACATTGGCCCAGCCAGCCATGTTTTAGTTCTTCTTACCAATTATTTTGCTGACAAGAAAATCTTTGATGAAGACAAGGATGGTTATGCCAATATTTCTGATTTCTAAAAGATGCCTCAATCCTTACTAAATTGTCAGTTATCCCATGATTTATTAAAAAGGGATGTCGTCGTAAATGATAATATCGAGTATATAAAAGCTCGTCATATCAAAATTTCTTCTGATTCTGAATTAGAAACGGATGTTGATGGTGACAAATCTGATGACCTACCAGTAGAAATCAAGGTGCTAGGTCAGCATATCGAGGTCTATTCTCAACCGAAAGAATAATGATTTTTACCTAAAATCAACAATTTTATTTTAAAAAGGAATGCCTATGAAATTTTAAAAGATTAGCGACTATTGGTCTTTGCTCAACACTTCTTTTGGACCATAGTAGCTTGTAGTCAAACTCAAAGACTTCTGATAGTACTGCTGAAACTTCAGTGACTCAATCACAGTCGAATCAGGTTTCTGGAAAGCAACTTATAGCAATTTGAACAATCAACCGAGTGCAGAAGAAGTTCGAAAGCCTTGTGCTGCACATTTGGATAAAAGATAGTGTCGATGCATTTTTCAACCTTGTCAATGATTACAACGCGATTGTTTGGCTCAGTAGGCTTAATCAGATTTTTTTCATTTACCAAAACAGACTATGATGTTGAAAAGATAAGCAATCTTTGGGTCCCTAAAAAGGGTGATTTTTGTCGGTACTCAACTGTCGTATTAACAGTTATTGTTTATTGAAAAATTCTATCGAAATTCCTAAATTAGAGAAAGATGATTCTCTTGTTTGTCGATAATGATGCCATTGACAAAGGTAAGGTCTTTGATGCAGAAGATAAGGATGCTTTTTGATATTTTATTTTCAAGAGTCAAGACCGAAGCAACGACTGATGTTAAGGTGCATGCTGCAAAGATGGAACACCTTTTTCAATTCAAGTTTAATGAAATGCGAGAATGCTTCTCCGTAGTCGTTCATGATGACTTGATGGTCAATCCTCTTTATTGGCCATGTCGGTATTCTTGTACCAAGCGAGGATCGGTTATTCTCTTTGTCGAAAAAGTTAACCTTTGAAGAGCCTTTATCAAGCCACCAAATTGTATACCAAGGAAGATTGTTACAAATATCTAGATACAAAATACGAAAAACTATACAGGAGAAGGTCTAGCTAAACCATTTATTATGGATAATGATAAGTGGGTTCAATTTCTAAAGGAAGGCATTGAAATGAAGTAGTACTGGCATTCATAATGATTGTCTTGAGTGAGTATAGGGCTATTTTGGGTTATCAAAGGAAACCAGCAGAGACCAAGAAAAATGAAAGGTTTATTGGTTATATCAATCGATACGATGAAGACGGAGAACCCACTGCACAGAGATTTGGGAAGTCAGTGAAGATGAGGAATAGACATGGAATTACAAGATTTTACGAAACAAGAACAAGAAATGATTAAAAAGGGATTAACTTTCTCAAACTTAGCGATAAGGAAACAGCTGATAAGATTATCGCTCTAATCCCTCAAGATATGATTAAACGGATTCCATTTTTTGTTAGAAAACATGCTATTACGCGTACGATTAAGAGAATCTCTTGAGTATCCGGAATTGTACGCTGTTGCTGAACAAGAAGGTCAACTTCCAGAAAAAGAAGCTCAAGAATTACGACAAATTCTTACAAATATTTTCCAAGAAAAAATGAATAAGCATAAAATCAAGTAGGAACGCCTAAACGCTCATCTATTTGATTATATGCTTACTAATGACTAAAGCTGACACTCCATCATTCCCACATGCTATGCTGGGCTCTGACCCCATAGCTATCAATCGAACCATCTGTATTAAACTTGGCTTCAATACGGTATTCTTTTCCAGATGTCGTAATCTGCTGTTTGGATGGTTAGGATAAAGTTTGGATCCTTATCAGAGACATTATAATCAGCAGGATTGACTTCAAAGATATCGATTAATTTTCGTGTTTGAAAGTCTTGGAGCTTGAGATTTGCTAGCTTGACATGATTGATGGAAATTTCTTCTAGTTGATTGTTATCCTTAGGTGTTCTGTAATAGGTGATGACGCAATTTTTGAGCTGATCAGCATCTTTACCTGTGGGAGTAAGGCTCATAAAGCCAAAGGACTGATTATCCCGCTTGACTTCTGAGAAGCTGACCGTAGTAGAAGTGGTCGTTTTTGGGATTGGTGATGGAACTCCCTGGATTTTTTATCTCGAAGCTAAAAGCCTTTGGTCCAAAAAGCTCGGAAGCCTTGGTCTCACTGATAATGACAGTAGTATCTTGAATGTTTACTGAAACAGGTTGAGCTGAAGGCCACTCATCATCATGCAAAACATAAAAACATAACTTGTTAAAAAGCTGTCCTGATAAAAAGCGTTGGTTGATGTATAGACATGACTGTTTTGAAAGTTTTTGCTTATAGCCAGTACAACAAATTTACCAATACTTTTTAAAACCATACTAATAAGTACGATAAAAATTGTTTTTCAAACATTCATAAATGGCTTGAGAAAAGCTATTACCATGATAGTAGAAGACAGCCAATACGAGTAGATTTACGATTAGATAGATTACAAGAACCAATGAATCTCTTTTAAGGGTATTAGCATCAGTGATTTTTCATAGTCAACGTGAATTCTTTCCTTGAACAGCATGGCCAAGTTTATAAATCCATTTGGGAATGTCTTTGCCTTTTTAACAGCAACTACAAGTCTAATATAGAGATAGATAGTAAAGGACAAGGATAGAAAGAAAAGAGTATAAAATCCTAAAACAATAGTAGTGAGTATGACTACTTTCCCCTGTTTTTCAATTGCTAGAGAACAATTTTTGTTAGCTCCATTATAGCACTTTTCTAGGAAATAGAGCTAGAAATATCCGTATGATACTAACTGATTCTAAAGGAGTAAAATCATGGGAATGATTGCCAATTATCAATATTTAGCAGATAATGAATTTGAACAAACAAAAGGTCCTTCCAATCAAGAAGATGACTTGTTAGACTTTGCTGAGGATTCCGCTGATACTCATGATATCTTTAATGGATATTGACAAAATGTGGGATGCTCTTCTTTGTCATGACAGGATTTAGTAGTTCAGAATTTTTGGATGATAACTCTTTGAGAGAAGCGGTTTTAGGGTGACTCTAGAGGATGTATCTGAATATATCGCCCTATACTGAAAAACCAAGATAGCTGAGATTGGTAGAAGCTTTTAGAAAGTTTTGACATGGACAGAGCTATAGCTGACTTTAGTATGGAAGCATGCAAGAAGGCTGACTGTATCCTAATATTTGGGATTATCTTGAGGAAGAGGAAGAAATCATGATGATATTTTAACCAGCTTTGTCAAAATGAAAGACTTTTACAAAAAGATTCTGGAACTCAATGAAAATGTCCTGGTCACTATTTGTTAAGGTTTTTATATTCCATTAGAAAGGTAACTCTATGAATCCATATTTACAAAAATACATTACTTTAAAGAAGAATATATAGCCCAAGAGGGCAATCCCATCAAGTGTCTCAGTTTTTATGACTTAGCTGATGAATTAGCTAAGTCTGATGATTTAGAAGCGAAGAAGGTCTTAGTTGATCTCTATGAGCAATTGGGTCTCTACACTAGTGCTCTATAGCTTATTTTAACTGAAAATATTATACAAACCTGATCGAAAAACAGATAAAGAAACTGAGCTGTTTACAAGAAATGAGTCAGAGTCATAGCGATCTGTTTTGCCCCTTCCTCGTCCCTCAAGAAAAAGGAGAGAAGAAGCAGAGAACAGAGCTATCACAGTCTTTGCCACATTTTATCTACCATCCAGATCCTCTAGCAACGGGAGCTTTAGAGGGAGAAGCTAAAGGTTTGTCCATCTTGTGGGAAAAGAAAGCAATGTTTATTATGACTTGATCCCTTATTGTATCGACAACATTGAAAACCTTTTGTCCATTTTGCATCGCAAACGGCAGCTAGCAGAAAAATTTGATGCAGAATTTGTCCAGGACGCCGAGTGGTCAGGACAAACAAATCCAGAAAAAGATAAACTTCTTTTGCCAGACCCCGGGCTACTTCTAGTTGGCAGGAGAAAATTGGCTTTTCTTGTTGCCAAGATTATTGTGCTTATTTGGGTACAGTTGGGACTGAGAATTGATGGATATGGGAATCGCTGAGCAAGTCTTGGCAGATTATGAAGAGCGTGGAGAATATCAAGATATTGAAGAATACTTGGTTAAGGATGGCTCTCTTTGCGGCTACCTTTTCAGATGCCTCCACTGTCAAAAATACCAGATTTTGAGTTGATGCGGATTAATTTTTAATGATACAATTACATTAACATATATTCCTTTGTATTCTTTTTAATGACTAATCTCTAATTTAATTATAGAATATGAAAAATTGGAAACATTTTATCTTAGTATACTTTTTATCATCTTTTAAATTATCATATGAAAAATAGGAGCTACCAAACTTAGTTCCTATTTTATTATTTAAAGGCATATTTGAAAATAGTTTTCAATTTTTAGGTATAGTAAAAAATAATGAACAAAAATGTAATAATTTATAAAGTTTCCCAAAATACTTTACAAATTTGTAAATATGATATAGTTATAAAGCTTTAGAAAATGAAAGATGTTTTCTAGCAAATATAATCCTGAGTAAAAATGCCTACGGACAGGCAGGGTTGAATGCCGAAGCGTGGTTGAGAAGCTCACATTATTGATAGGGTTAAAAAGCCTACT
>BNJU01005053.1_pt1 | contig 26602 bp, 35 predicted proteins | sample 8539281 | NCBI WGS metagenome assembly BNJU01 (sample SAMD00202456, study PRJDB9452) | human saliva metagenome | isolation source: human saliva | place: Japan
AGAGAAAGCTAGAAAGTATTGGTCGTTTTAATTAAAGAGGTACTTTGGTAGAATATGTTTTTATTATCATATATTGAAAATATATCATTTAGTCATCTTATAATGATGATATCTCTAATTATTTTTCTTATATATTTTTCTTATAAAAGTATTATTGGAAATCTTATATGAGCTTTGTAACTTATACAATAGGTCGGGATTATGCTTGGTATAATTGGTTGAGCCTTGTTAATACCTTGTTTTCGTTAGCATTCATAGTATCATCTTACTTTTATTGGCTCCGTTGATTTCTTTCAGTTTACTATATCGGAACGTATACTCTTAGGTATTGTACTATTAGATGTATTATTATCATTTAATATACATAATCACTTATTAGAATATCGAGCATATAATCTTAAAGAGATTAAACGAATAGAATATACTACACAAAGAAAACATTATGTTAGGCAAGCATCTTATTTGATAATTATATGGTTGTTGAGCATATTAGTCTTTAATATTGATTTATGGCTTTTTTTGATGTAAATACTCAACTAGCAAAGTATGTTACGCTCATAGGGACCTTTGTCTTGAAAGAGATCTAAAAGCGGTCTATTGGTGGTGCTATATGCATTCACCAAGACCGCTTTCTATTCAGATATATTAAATTGTATGCCAGATGAATCGATTGCTGCTATCTACAAACGGTTATCTGATTATTGCCAAATAGATCGTTCAATCCCTCAATGGGTGATGCTCCTGTTTGGAATGAGCTACATATGTCTCAGATTTTCCAACTTATTGGGATTAGTCACACACTTTTTGTCCTATAACCCTATTATGTGTATTATTTATAAAAGGATAAATCAAATAATTATCATAAAATCTATCTTTCTTGGTTTAATCGAGTATAGCCTATTATAATAACTGTGCTTATAATTATCCCCAGTCCACATATAAAAATATATCATGTAGCGGTAATATATTTGCTAAGTTTGTAAATATAGTTATTGATAATATTGATCCAATAGAGAAGCCTGTACTTACAGAACCGCTAGCTAATGTTAACTCTTCCTGTGATAGATTGATATATGCATGAACTAAAACAACGGCTGTAAATATATATTTCAGATATACTATATAGAATATAAAGTTGTTCTATTGTTTCTATATAGCCTATGCAAAAAAATACTTCCTCCATATAGTATAAAAAGAGGAACAAAACTTTTTAAAACTCGTTGCTAAGTTAATAGTAAAATATTTGTAAGAAGTCCAAAAATAATGAATGATGCCAATCTAGAGATTGTTTGCGATATCCATACTGACTATCAGTTAAATGTAAGATATCTTTAATAAATATTAATAGTAGAATAGGTATACACATATAAAATATTCTGGCTAATATACCCAAATAAACTATAAAAATTGATTTTTATTTAGAACATAACTTATATCCTTTTAATAGAAGTTGAATGCGATCATATATGCTTTCTCTAATGGTTTTTGGAGATAGTCGAGTGTGACTGTATTCTTGCATTTTTATTTAAACGATAAAGTAGGTAGGCTGAAAGAATATAAGTAACTGCATCAATAACGAATACTAGCGCAGAGTAATTAATTATAACGCTAAACAATAAGGAACCACTTATTAATGCAAAAACGATTAATAGAACGAGGCAGTGCATTGAATTTGACTAAATCATTTGTAATATTAGGTACAAAATGAAAGTCTAGCGATTCCTAAAATTTTATTATTAAAACCTATAAGAAAAGCTATGATATATACTAGATATAGGTTATCTATGAAAACAAAAATTAATAATATAAAACCCGAAACTATTTCAGAACCACTAGACACATTAAGCCTTTTTCTCTTTACGAGTATCCCTAAAAATGGGCTAATAACATTCCAACTAATAATGTCGCTATTGTAACTGCCCCTGTATCGAAAGGGACTGTGGGTGGTATTGAATATATATGTTATAAAACCTAGTGTTGTTGCGGTGCTTTCCCATTGTTGAAAAGAATAGAGCACTATTTAAGAGAAATGAGTTTTTGTTTTCTAGATTCCTACTATCATCTCCTAGATAATAGATGTACTGATATAATATGACTATTTTACAAAAATCTCAATTAAACTTTTACCAATTTTGATGTTATATATTCATAATTCAATATAAATATTTAAATTTCCTGCACAATATAAAGTAAGTGTAATATAAGCAGGTTTTTGCTAATGAAAGATAATAAAGGGACTGTCTCATTTTTATTATTTAGAGGAGATATTAATGGATATTATCCGTGTTGAGTTAGAAGAAAAATATATCCTGATGCTGAGCCGCGAGAAGAGTGTATTGCCTTTAGTGTATATATCAAAAGTGGGAGACTTTTCTGGTCGAGGTACCTTTGTTTATACTGTAAATGAATTTAGAGAATTAATCAGTCAACTCAAATTAATATATATAACATTAGATGGAGAAGTTCGTATTGTTATGCTGATTCGGATGATTATGTCCATATTATATGTGGTTCATATGGACATATAAAAGTAGAAGCTCAATTAGAGGCAGTTGGCGTGATAATTGGGTTAAACTCTTCTTAATACTGATCAGACCGTGTTGAATGAGGTAATACAGCAATGTAATTCTATATTATAATTTGATGACAGCATATAAGTACTAAATTTTTAATTGACACAAACCCATAAAATCTGTATACTATTTTGAGTAAGCTTTAGTCGTGTTTCCATTAGCCCCGGAAGCAAAGGACAAGCTGATTTTGGTAGAATTATGACGTTATTAGGAGGATATGCAGCATGAAAACTACATTTATGGCCAATCCGAACACAATCGAACGGAAATGGTATGTTGTTGACGCTGAAGGTAAAACTTTAGGACGCCTTGCTGCCGAAGTTGCAAAAGTTCTTCGGGGCAAAAATAAACCAACTTTCACACCACACGTAGACACTGGTGACCATGTGATCGTTGTAAACGCAGAAAAAATTCGCGTAACTGGTAAAAAATTAGAGCAAAAGGAATACTTCCGTCATTCTGGTTATCCAGGTGGTGCTCGTTTCACTAAATTGGGTATGATGCTTGAAAAACAACCTGAACGTGTTGTTGAGATGGCAGTTCGTGGTATGCTTCCAAAAAATAAATTGGGTGCACAACAATACCGTAAATTAAACGTATACGCTGGTCCTGAGCATCCACATGCAGCTCAAAAACCAGAAGTATTAGAAATTTCCGTACGATAATCTAGAGGGAGGAACATATAATGGCAGTAGCACAATATTACGGCACTGGTCGTAGAAAATCTTCCGTTGCTAGAGTTCGTCTGGTACCGGGCACAGGTAAAATCACTGTTAACAAACGTGAACTTAATGATTATTTCGGTCGCCAAACTTTGGAATTGATCGTAAAACAACCTTTGAATTTGACTAACACAGTTGAACAATACGATGTTATCGCAACTGTAGCTGGTGGCGGTCCTTCCGGTCAAGCTGGTGCAATTCGTCACGGTATCTCCCGTGCGTTATTGGACGTAGATGGCGAACTTCGTCAATCTTTGAAAAAAGCTGGCTTCTTGACTCGTGACCCACGTATGAAAGAACGTAAAAAATACGGTCTTAAAAAAGCCCGCAAAGCAAGCCAATTCTCCAAACGTTAATATTTGGAATACAGGTTATTACACCTGCAGACAATGTCTGCAGGTGTTTTTGCATTTCTATCATTTACAGGGACATTTAATTCTCCTATAATAGATATATAATAATCGAATTTTTTCGAAAATAGATTTTCATAGGAGAAATCATATGATTTATAATACAATTCAATACGTAGTGGACAACGGCATTGGTACGTTGACATTTAATCGCCCTACAGTGGCGAATGGTTTTAATATCGAGATGTGCAAGGAGATCTTGAGGTTTTTAGATCACACACAACGATGAAAGTGTTCGTGCATTGCTTATTAATGCTGAAGGCAAGGTATTCTCTGCTGGTGGCGATTTAACAGAAATGGAACGCGCTGTAAACGAAGGGGATACAGAGTCTTTGTTTGAAATCGTTGAGCTTGTAGCTCAAATTTCTATGGCTCTGAAACGTTTGCCTAAACCTGTTATCATGAGCCTTCAAGGTGCTGCGGCTGGTGCAGCATTTAATATGGCGTTGGCTGCCGATTTTGTTGTAGCTGCTAATAACGTACGCTTTATTCAAGCTTTCGTAAACGTCGGTCTTGCTCCTGATGCAGGTGGTTTATTCTTGTTGACTCGAGCTATTGGTATGAACCGTGCTATGCATATCGTTATGACTGGTGAAGCCGTATCTGCTGAAAAAGGTAAAGAACTTGGCTTTGTATATAAAGTTTGTGAATTAGAAGATCTAGAAACGGCCACAAGACGTCTTGTAGAGAAGTTAGCTAAAGGTCCTGCACAATCTTACCGCGTTATGAAGGAAATGATGTGGAATAGTTTCTTAGCTGGCTGGGAAGAATACAAGAAATTTGAAGTAGAAAAACAATGTGAATTAGGTCTTTCTGAGGACTTCAAAGAGGGGGTTCTGGCTTTCACAGAGCGTCGTCGTCCTAAATTTGGTCAAAAATAATAATTATCCTCTTGTAATTGTACTAAATATCATGTAATTTATAAGCAGTTACTAATATAATTCGAACCGATGTGGCTCCCTATATTGAGTTACATCGGTTTTTGCTTTCATTGCGATGCAAAAGTGTATATAATAGTACTATTATAATAGTTTAGGGAGGTCATTATTACATGGCTCAAAATACAATTAAATGTTATGACAGTCCTAGTGATGTAGTCCAAGCATTAGTGGAGGATTTCATTGCTTTTACCAATGAAGAGATTAGCCGCACGGAATCGTGCATTGTTGGTATCACAGGTGGCACTGTTGTTAATGGTTTGTTAGAATTGCTTAATTCCCCTGAATATATTGAGCGCCTCAATTGGGAGCGCATATTCTTTGTGTGGACTGACGAGCGTTTCTTGCCGCAAACTCACGAGGATAATTATTTTAATCGCGTTAAACCCCATTTGCTCTGTAAGGCAAAAGGGGCGGCCCATTTCTTGCCAATTAATACGGATTCTAGAACCGTTGTAGAGGCGGCTGAGGAATATCAGAAAGAGATTAAGAATGTGCTCAAGGCTTGCAAGAAATCTGGCCTCGATTTAGCATTGCTCGATCTAGGCGAAGATGGGCATACAGCAGGGCTGTTTGCAGGCTCTCATGCACTTCGCATGGCAGATCAAGAGGTAGTGGCCGTAGAGGATGGCAAGGTATGGGAACGTATTTCTATGACCTTTTCTTTCCTTGCTAAATCCGATGCTGTTTGGTTCACTGTGACGGGTGAAAGCAAGAAAACCGCACTTACTAAGGTGTTGTACCAACGCGAGGATTATGAGGATTTACCTTGGGAAAAACGCATTGGTCGCGTACTACCTGGGGCAGTGCTTTCACAAGAAGCCACTTGGTATGTGGACAAGTCTGCCTATGATGATGTACACTAAAGAATATAAGTATTAGTAATGATAAAGGAGATACATATGGGGTCTATAGGAACACCTGAATTAATAGTTATATTAGTGATTGCTCTAGTTATCTTCGGTCCTGGTAAATTGCCTGAAGTCGGCAAAGCTATTGGTAAAGGCATCAATGAGTTTAAGGATGCTATTTCTGGTCCTAAAAAGGCTGTGGATGAAACGAAAGAAGCCGTTAAAAAAGCGACTACTATCGACGTAACAGCTGGGGCTAAGAACGACGACAAACATAAAGAAGCTAATGATTAATAGGAGGTATCACTATGTGCAAAGATTGTGGTTGTGGCGAAGAAAATGGCGTTGTAACAAAGGTATTTAATGTACCTGGTATGATGTGCAACAACTGTAAGGAAGCAGTAGAAGGGGCATCTCTTGCGCTACCAGGCGTATTGAGCTCAGAAGTAAATTTGGACGATAAAACTGTAACGATTTCTTTTGATCCTACTAAATCTGCAGTAGAGGTTATTTCTAAGGCCATTGAAAAAACTGGCTTTGAAGTAACAGGCGTTGCAGATGGTGTACAACAACATAGTCATGGTTTAATGGGAACCTTGAAACGTTTCTTCAAATAATCGAACCTTTGGTGCTGTATTGAAACACTGTTTCGATGCAGCACTTTTTTGTATGAAGAGGTAATATATGATACGCAAGTTTGATGCTAAAAATTTCAAGTGGGATGGCGTCGACACCTTGGTATATAAACAAGATGGTAGTCCTTTTAAAGATGTAACACGTCAAGTACTATACGATGGTGCTTATGATATTCCATGCCAATTCCGTTATTTTGAATGTTTGCCAGGTGGCTATTCCACATTAGAATATCACGAGCATACGCATATGGTTATGATATTCCGCGGCAAAGGTCAGCTTTTATTAGGTGACGAAATTCATGATGTAGAGTCTGGTGATTTTATTGAAATTCCAGGCAAGACAATTCATCAGTTTCCGCGCTAATAAAGGGGACTATATTGGTTTCCTATGTTTGGTAAACCAAGAGCGGGATAAGGTTAAATTATTATCCTCAGAAGAAATGGAAACATTACAGGCAAATCCTAAGATTAAAGAATTCTTAGAAAGTTGCTAATATATGGCGGTTATGTGTGATGACCGCCATATCGTTTTATAATCAACTGTAACTGTAACTGTAACTGTAACTGTAACTGTAACTGTAACTGTAACTGTAACTGTAACTGTAACTGTAACTGTAACTGTAATAGTTGATTTGTGTAGTTTGATAGGGAGGTTCTATGAATACTTTTACACGAGCGGCCCTTACCGTTTTGGTGGGCTTAGTGATCTGGTTCTTGCCTCACACGGAGGCAATTAAGCCCTGAAGGGTGGCATTTATTAGCTATCTTTACGGCTACCATTGTAGGCTTTTATTTTGCGCCCTGGCCAACTGGCATTATGGCGCTCTTTGGTATCGTTGCGGCGGTAGCCACACAGTCTATTACGATGGTGCAAGCTTTTAGGTGGTTATGCAGAGGCGAATGTATGGCTTTATCGTAGCGGCCGTATTCTTTTCTAGAGGCATTATTAATTCTGGTCTTGGTAAGCGCATTGCCTATACTTTGATTCGTTCTTTCGGCACAAGTTCTTTAAAACTAGCCTATGCATTAGCTTGTACGGATTTGATTATCTTCCAGCGACGCCATCTAATACGGCGCGTGGGGTGGTATCGTATTCCCCAATCGTGCAAAAATATTTCTTTAGCTTTTGATTCTGAACCATATGGGAAGACAGCTCGTCGCATTGGAGCGTACTTGATGACGACGGCTCATACCATCAACACTATTACTGTAACGATCTTCTTGACTGCATGTAGTGGTAACCTACTTATTACGTCCTTAGGTGCGAAATTATTCGGTTATGATATTTCTTGGTGGGAATGGTTCCAAGCGGGCGTGATTCCTGGTGTGATTTGTATGATTTTGATGCCTTGGTTCATCTATAAAATCTATCCTCCAGAAATTAAAGAAACACCCACAAGCGGCGGCGATGGCTCAAAAAGAGTTAGATGCTCTTGGTCCTATTACAAAAGCAGAAATTTCTGTAGCTATTATCTTTGTCCTTTGTATCTTGCTTTGGGCTACGGCGATTTGGACGAAGCTTCATCCAACGGTAGTTGCTATGATGGGTGTTCTTGCATGTGTCGTAACGGGTTCTCTTACGTGGGATGATATCTTAGGTGAGCGCACTGGTTGGGATATCCTCATTTGGATGGGCACTCTGGTAGGCATGGCAGGCTTTACTCGGTAAACTCGGTGTAGTTGCTGTCTTTGCAGACTTTTGTTAGCCAACATCTTGTTGGTATCGACTGGTTCTGGGCATCCTTTATTATCTCTGCAACCTTTCGTATACTCCCCAATACTTCTTCGCTAGTGGTACGGCGCGTATTACCGCATTGTTCTCCGCCTTTGCGGCCATTCTTGTGGCTATGGGCGCACCAATTCCGTTTACCATTTTACTCTTTGGTTTGATGAACAGCCCTGGTTGTACATTAACTCACTATAGCTCTGGTGTAACGCCAATCTTCTTTGGCGCTGGTTATGTACCGCAAGGTACGTGGTGGCGCGTAGGTCTTGCCATTTCCGTGGTGAGCTTCCTCATTCACTTCTGGGGCGGCGCCCTTGGTATGTGGATCTTTGGTATCTATAGTATAAAAATCCCTCACTACGGTGGGGGAGTTTTTTTCGTATTATATGTACATTTTTTATACCTAAACTAGGTTTGCTATAGCTTTTTGTATGGTGAACTTCATAAAAAAACTATAGTGAATCTATAGAATTTATAGCGAATTATCTTGCACAGTGATAATGTAACGTGTTATTATTATTCCGTGATTAATATTACAGATTATTTTAGGAGGAAACATGTTAGGTTTAGTCATTAGCTTATTGATTATTGCGCTAGTCGTGATTATTAATGACATTCGAATTATGAACAACAACTTAACACGTTTTTTGTCTTAGAAGTTCCGCGAATGGGATTAATATACAATCAATAAGATTTTGGCTATATGGTTTGTTTCTTATGTGTATATTTTCCAAAGGGTACATAGGTCTATTTATGTATATAGGAATTCTGTAAACAAAAGGAATATCATTTGTAAACTTTTAAGACGATTCATAGGAATCGTCTTTTTTTATGCGTTATGAAAGCCGTCCAAGTGGATGCTTTCAAAAGTGAGGAGATTAACATGAGTTGTAGAAGTGACAATTTAAAAACAGGCGTAGCACGTGCACCACACAGATCTTTGCTAAAAGCTCTGGGTTTCGTTGACGAAGAAATGGGCAGACCAGTCATTGGTATTGCGAACTCTTTCAACGAGATTATCCCTGGTCACGTAGGCCTGAAAAATATTGTACAAGCCGTAAAAGACGGCATCCGCAACGCAGGTGGTGTGCCAATCGAGTTCAATACAATCGGTATTTGCGATGGCCTCGCAATGAACCATATCGGCATGAAATACTCCTTGGTTACACGCAATATCATTGCTGACTCCATCGAGGCAACTGCAATGGCAACACCATTCGATGCGATGGTATTCATTCCAAACTGCGATAAAGTAGTACCAGGTATGTTGATTGCGGCGGCTCGCCTTAACATTCCATCTGTATTCGTGTCTGGTGGCGCAATGCTTGCTGGTGTTCATAAAGGCAAAAAAATTGGTTTGTCCGACGTATTCGAAGCAGTAGGTAAACATCAAACTGGCGAAATGGGCGACGCAGAGTTGGCAAGCATTGAAAATAATGCATGTCCTACATGTGGCTCTTGCTCTGGTATGTACACAGCAAACACAATGAACTGCTTAACAGAGGCTCTTGGTATGGGCCTTCCTGGTAACGGTACAATCCCTGCGGTATACTCTGAACGTTTACGTTTGGCTAAATTAGCAGGTATGCAAGCAGTAGAGGTATTAAAAAGCAAAACCTTCGTCCAAAAAGATGTTATGACTCGCGAAGCTTTTGAAAATGCTGTAGCTCTCGATATGGCATTAGGTGGTTCTTCTAATACGGCGCTTCACTTGCCAGCTATCGCTCATGAAGCAGGTGTGCCTTTGTCCTTAGACGATTTCGATCGCATTGCTCAAATTACACCTCAATTATCTAAATTGTCCCCATCTGGTGTCTACTTCATCGAAGACTTGTATGCTGCAGGTGGCGTATCTGCGGTATTAAAACGATTAGCAGAAAATGGTCGTCTTCATACAGAATGTCAAACCGTAGCTCTTAAAACACAAGGTGAAATCGCTGAGGCCGCGTATGTAGCTGACGAAGATGTAATTCATCCTGGGATAATCCCAGTTCACGAAACTGGTGGTATTGCTGTACTTAAAGGCAACCTTGCAGAAGATGGTTCCGTTGTAAAAGCTGGTGCTGTAGATGCGGATATGCTCGTTCACTCTGGTCCCAGCTAAAAGTATTCAACAGCGAAGAAGAAGCAGTTGAAGCTATTACAAGCGGTAAAATCGTCAAAGGCGACGTTGTAGTTATCCGCTACGAAGGCCCTAAAGGTGGTCCTGGCATGCGCGAAATGTTAACACCAACATCTATGATCGCAGGTATGGGGTCTAGATAAAGACGTAGCCTTTGTTGACTGACGGTCGTTTCTCTGGTGCTACTCGTGGTGCATCCATTGGTCACGTATCTCCAGAAGCAGCCGCAGGTGGCACAATCGCCGTTGTTGAAGATGGTGACATCATCAACATCGATATTCCGAAACGGTAAAATTGGAATTGGCTGTATCCGATGAGGAAATCGCTCGTCGTAAAGCGGCATTGAAAACCATTCAAACCAATGTAACTGGTTACCTTAAAAAAATATGCTCTTCACGTATCCTCTGCAGCACAAGGTGCTATCGAAGTATTTGAAGACTAATAGATAGACTTTCATTTAATATTATCCAGAGGAGAATGGGGATATGCATAAGTTATATGATTTTATGGAGGCTCGTGAGCGATTAAGCACAATCACGGTGAAAACAAAATTGATTCATAGTGATGTGTTCTCTGACGAGTGTGGCAATGATGTATATATCAAGCCAGAAAACTTACAAATAACAGGCTCCTTTAAGGTCCGCGGAGCTTATAATAAAATTGCAAAATTGACGGAAGAGGAAAAAGGCGCGGTGTTATCGCCGCGTCTGCCGGCAACCACGCACAAGGTGTGGCACTTGCTGCAAAACGCCTCGGCATTAAAGCGATAATCGTAATGCCAAAACATACACCTCTCATCAAGGTCAATGCAACGAAACAATACGGCGCAGAGGTCGTACTACACGGTGAGATTTATGATGAAGCTTACCAAAAGGCGATGGAGCTCCAACAAGAACACGGCTATGTGTTTGTTCATCCTTTTGATGATGAAGATGTAATTGAAGGGCAAGGTACAATTGCATTAGAGGTTTTAGAGGAATTGCCTGATGCTGATGTATTGCTAGTCCCAGTTGGTGGTGGCGGTATTGTTTCTGGTATCGCAGCGGCTGCTAAATTAAAAAATCCTAGCATTAAGATTATTGGTGTAGAACCAGAAGGTGCCGCTAGTGCAATTGCTGCACTAAAGGCTGATCACCCTGTGCCACTTAATGAAGTGGCAACCATCGCAGATGGTACAGCTGTGCGTCAAATTGGTGAAACTACATTAGAATATATCAAACAATATGTAGATGAAATTATTACTGTTTCTGACTACGAGTTGATGGAAGCATTCTTGTTACTCGTAGAAAAACATAAATTAGTAGCAGAAAACTCTGGTATTTTACCATTAGCAGGCCTTAGAAAATTAAACTGCACTGGTAAAAAGGTGGTGGCTATCGTCAGCGGTGGCAATATTGACGTACTTACCATTTCCTCTATGATCAATAAAGGTCTTGTCGTACGTGGTCGTATCTTTACCTTCTCCGTAAACTTGCCTGATAAACCAGGTCAGTTGGTAGCTGTATCTCAAATGCTGGCAGAGGCAGATGCAAACGTAATTAAACTTGATCACAATCAGTTTAAAAATCTTGACCGCTTCCATGAAGTGGAATTACAAGTAACAGTTGAAACCAATGGTGAAGAAACACATCCAACAGATTATTGATACTTTCAAAAATAATGGTTACATTATTAAACGTTTAAATTCCAGCGAGACCTTGTCTGAATAGCTGGTTGAAAGGGTTCCCTGCGAGCGCAGAAACAATCAATGGGGCACGCATTGTCCTTGAAACATTGCATCGCCCTAGGGTGTAACCGATATGTTCGGCTACCCAGGTGGCGCAGTCATTCCAATTTACGATGAAATTTATAGCTTCCCTGAAATTAAACATTATTTCGTTCGTCATGAACAAGGTGCAGCACATGCAGCAGACGGTTATGCTCGCGTATCTGGTCGCGTAGGTGTATGTCTTGCTACGTCTGGTCCTGGTGCGACAAATCTTGTAACAGGCATTATGACTGCGTACATGGATTCCGTACCAATGGTAGCCATTACTGGTCAGGTAGGTCGTCCTTTCATCGGTAAGGACTCCTTCCAAGAGGCGGATATTCAAGGTATTACAATGCCGATTACAAAGCATAACTATCTTGTACAAGATATTCATGATTTACCTCGCATCATTAAAGAAGCGTACTTTATTGCTGGTACAGGCCGTCCAGGTCCAGTACTTATCGATATTCCAAAGGATATTCAAACAGAAAAAATATCCATGACAGAATACAATAAATTATATGAAGTACCGATTCAACTTGAAGGCTATGATCCAACTTATAAAGGTCATCAAGGTCAAATTAAGAAGGCTGCTACGCTCATTAAAAATGCTAAGCGCCCTCTTATCATAGCTGGTGCAGGCGTATTGAAATCCGGTGCTGTAGATGAGCTTAAAGCATTGGCTGAAACAGCTCATATTCCTGTAACGAATACTTTAGTAGGCCTTGGCGGCTTCCCTGGGGACCACGAATTAGCCCTAGGTATGGTAGGTATGCACGGTTCTGTGGCGGCTAATAATAGTACAGACGAGGCAGACCTTGTTATCGCAGCAGGTATTCGCTTCCACGACCGCATTACAGGCCATCCTGATTTCTTCTGTAAAAAAGCTAAGATCATTCACATCGATATCGATCCAGCTGAAATCGACAAGAACGTCACAATCGATGTGCCGATCGTAGGCGACTTGAAACGGGTATTAACAGAGCTTAACGCACTTGTGGAGCCCGCAAAACATGAAGCCTGGCTTGAGCAAATTCGTCAGTGGCAAGAGGAGTATCCTATTGTTGTTCCAGAATCTACTGATGGTGAATTACATCCACAATATGTATTATCTGAACTTAATAAAATTGTGAAAGATGATGCCATCATCGTTTCTGACGTAGGTCAGCATCAAATGTGGGCAGCTCAATTCTTAACACATAAAAAACCTCATACCATCGTTACATCTGGTGGTGCTGGTACAATGGGTTATGGTTTACCGGCAGCTATTGGTGCACAAGTAGGTGCTCCAAAGAAACAAGTCGTTCTTGTTGTAGGTGATGGTGGCTTCCAAATGACTTGCGAAGAGCTCATGATGGTTCGTCAATATAACTTGCCAATCAAAATTGTAATCATCAACAATGGTTACCTTGGCATGGTTCGTCAATGGCAACAAATCTTTAACGATCGTCGCTACTCCTATGTAGATTTGGAAATGAGCCCAGACTTCTTGAAATTGGCTGATGCCTTTGATTTGAAAAGGCGGCTCGTCTCGATAATGTGGAAACTTTCAATAAAGATTTCAAATCTACATTACGTCTGATGAAAGTATTGTCCTAGATTGTCGCGTTGAGCGTGAAGACAATGTATTGCCAATGATTCCAGCAGGCGGCACTGTAAGCGGCATGATGGGTAAGAAAGGGGTGCTATAATGGCTAAAGAACATCAAGTCTTAGTAATTGCAAAAAATACACCAGGTATTGGTACACGTATTTTGGCACTCTTTAATCGTCGTGGTTTTAACGTTACAAAAATGACCTCTGGCATTACTAATAAGCCAGGTTATGCGCGTATTACCCTCACTGTTGAGGCGGATGACCGCATCTTAGATCAAGTTCAAAAGCAAATTTACAAGCTTATTGACGTTGTAAAGGTTAAAGTTTTTGAAGATCATGATGTAGTATGTCGTGAATTGATGCTTATCAAGGTAAAAGCGACTGCTACGACACGTTCTCAAATTGTACAAATTGCCGATGTATATCGCGGCAATGTACTTGATATTTCTCCTACGTCCATGATTATTGAAGTCATCGGTAGTGTTGAAAAGTTGCGCGGTTTCATCCAAATTATGGAAACTTATGGTATCCTTGAAATCGCAAAAACTGGTATTACAGCGATGAGCCGTGGAGAAAAAATGTAGGAGATGATAGAGTGGGGAATGAATTACTCCATTATGAAAATGTTTGCTTTCGTCGCGATGGCAGACATATCCTAGATAATGTAAATTGGCATATAGAGGAAGGTGAACATTGGGCCCTCTTAGGGCTCAATGGGGCTGGTAAATCGACGCTTCTCAGCATGATACCGGCCTACCAGATTCCAACGACGGGCACCTTGCGTGTCTTCGGTCATGAATTTGGGAAATACGCATGGCCTAAAATCAAATCGAGATTAGGCTTTGTCAGCTCTGCTCTGGGACAGTTTCAGTCTACCTTGGATAAGCAAGTGGTAGAGGATGTCATTATTTCTGGTGCGTTCAGTAGTATCGGTATATACCAAGAGGTTGCACCAGAGGTGCGTGAGCGGGGTATGGAATTATTAGCTGAGTTTGGGTTGAGCCACTTAGAAGGACATCGCTTCCATACTTTGTCCGCTGGGGAACAGCGACGTGTATTATTGGCACGGTCCATCATGGCAAGTCCAGATTTACTCGTTTTGGATGAGCCTTGCTCTGGATTAGACTTACCGGCGCGAGAACAATTTTTGCGTACAGTAGCTAATTTGGTTGAGGAGCAACAGACACCGATTATCTATGTGTCACATCAAATTGAAGAGATACTACCAGCGATTACACATGTAGCCATCTTGCGAGAGGGCAAGATGATACATGCGGGGCCCTAAACACTCAGTATTAACAGATGAAAATCTATCCGATGTGTTTGGTATTCCCTGCACAAGTAGTGTGGAAGGATGATCGCCCGTGGGTGATTGTTCGGTAGTTATCAAATTTTGTTATCAGAGGCTTACAACTTAGCTTACTGATACTAAATTAATGTACGCCACATCTTGCAAAAAAATTTGTTAGATTGTGTACAGTATATATTGATCTATATTCTATTGAATATGTTTGGAGGTTGTCTAATATGGCAGGTAAAATTTTAGGTACTACAGTTTATTATGATGCAGATTGTAATTTGAGCAAATTGGAAGGCAAAAAAATTACAGTTTTAGGTTACGGTTCCCAAGGTCATGCTCATGCATTGAACTTGAAAGAAAATGGTATGGACGTAACAATCGGTCTTCGCGGTGGCTCTTCTAGCTGGAAAGCTGCTGAAGAAGCAGGTCTTACTGTAAAAGAAACTGCAGAAGCAGTTAAAGGTGCTGACATCGTTATGGTATTGATTCCAGACGAATTACAAGCTGACGTTTACGCAAACGATATTGAGCCAAACTTGAAACAAGGTGCGTACTTGGCGTTCGCTCATGGCTTCAACATTCACTTTGGCAAAATCGTTCCTCGTGAAGACGTAAACGTATTCATGGTAGCTCCTAAAGGCCCTGGTCATTTAGTTCGTCGTACATACCAAGAAGGCTCCGGCGTTCCTTGCTTGTACGCTGTAGAAAAAGACCCATCTGGCGACACTGAAGAAGTTGCATTAGCATGGGCATCCGGTATCGGTGGTGGCCGTTCTGGTATCTTGGAAACTAACTTCAAATCCGAAACTGAAACTGACCTCTTCGGTGAACAAGCTGTATTGTGCGGCGGCGTTACTGAATTGATTAAAACTGGTTTCGAAGTATTAACTGAAGCTGGTTATGAACCTGTAAACGCTTACTTCGAGTGCTTACATGAAATGAAATTGATCGTAGACCTTATCTACGAAGGTGGCTTCCAAAAAATGCGCCACTCCATCTCCAACACTGCTGAATACGGTGACTACCATGCAGGTCCTCGCGTAATCACTGCAGATACTAAAAAGGCGATGGAACAAATCTTGGCTGATATCCAATCCGGTAAATTCGCTGATGAATTCTTGGCTGATTCCAAAAACGGTCAAAAATTCCTTAAAGAACACCGTGAAGCAGCTGCTAACCATCCAATCGAACCAGTTGGTGCAGAACTTCGCAACTTGATGAGCTGGTTAAAATAAGAGTATTACTGACGTAAACTCTTATAGCAATAGGCTAACTGAAAGCGATCCCCTAGGGGGTCGCTTTTTTTATGTTTTTATAAGATATTTCTTGGTACTATACGTTGTTATATCGAAAATATTGGCATAAGGTATGGTATAATAAAAGGAAATATATGAAAGGAGTACGATATGGATTTCTACACATTAGCCTATGTTGAAAGTCAGGCTGTAGCAGGCCAAACATGGGGCTTTATCATTTTTGTAGCTATTCTATTAGCACTGCTCGTTTTGGGCGTACAGGTGCTGCGGAATGGTTTTACTAGTCGCTATCGTGATTTATTGATTATTTTATCTTTGATTGTAGTATTTTTCTTAGGCCTTGAGTATCAAGAATATAATCGAATGAAAACATACTCTGAAGACTCTTCTCGTATGGCTCAATTTTTACATTCTTTTAGTGCTGATCGTTCTGTACCAAGTGAGCAATTAGCGGTTAACTCCTTAAAAATTCGCAATGGTATGATTTTGAAAGTAAATGATGCTTATTATGAAGTTCAGTTTAACCCAGAGTTCTCAACCTATACGATTACCCGTGTGTATAAGGTGAGCCCTACAGATCAAATTCATGATAAAGCGGATGTATTACCATAAGGAGGACCACATATGACAGAAGCTATGGCCGTCTATGGGATGGTCTTTGCCAAACTCGCCATCGGTCTCTTGGCGATTATTTTACAAATTAACTTAATGGGGAAGGGCAATTTAGCACCAACCTCTGCGTTAGATCAATTACAAAACTATGTACTTGGTGGTATCATCGGTGCCATTATTTACAATGACCAAATTGGTATTTTACAGTTTATGTTAGTCCTCATTTTATGGACTATACTCGTAATGACGCTTAAGTTCTTAAAAGGAAATCTCCGATTCTTTAAAACTATTTTGGATGGACATCCTGTAATTGTTATCGAAAAAGGTCATATCTTAACAGATGAATGTATGCGTTATGGCATCCACGCGGCGGAGCTTAAGTTAAAGCTTCGTGCAGCAGGTGTTCAATATGTAACAGATGTTAAACGCGCTGTATTAGAACAAAATGGTCAACTTAACATTGTTCAATTTGGGGAAGATAATATTCGTTTTGATCTAATTGATGATGGACAAATCAATCAATTCACTCTTGATGTAATTGAAAAAGACAGAGAGTGGCTTGAACAAGAGGTACAAGCTCAAGGGTATTCTATTAAGGATGTATATATTGCGGAATATAATGGGGGCAAAGTCGTTATTTATCCATATGAACGTAAAAAACGTTCTAGATAGTAGACAGAGAAAGGGACCTAGTGAATCGTAAAGATTTAATTGATCGATTACAAGAACTTTATAAAGAGGAAGACAGTAGAGTAACCATAAACCCTCATGCAGGACAAAGGTGGCTATCGTCTATCCTAATACATATTTTGTAGGCATGAGCAATCTAGGCTTACACATTATTTATGAGGAAATTAACTTACGTAATGATAGCGTATGTGAACGTATCTTTTTGCCTGAGAAAAAGGAATTAGAAGCATACGATAAGACTAAGACACCGTTGATGAGTGTTGAAACACAGCGGCCTATGCATCAATTTGATGTGGTGGCCTTTGACGTGACCTTTGAGATGGACTATTTCAACATTCCTCTTATGTTGCGTCATGGTCGTGTTCCGATCATAGGGAAAGACCGTACAGAATTTGATCCTATCGTTATTGCCGGTGGTCCATGTGCTACCTTTAATCCAGAGCCTTTTGCTGATTTTATCGATGCTTTTATCATCGGTGAAGGGGAAGGTATCGTTAGTCGCGTGCTTGATATTATTCGAGATGGTAAACTGGAAGGGTTAGATCGCCATGCGATTTTACGCCAATTAGCAGATGTATCAGGCGTATACGTACCGTCCTTGTATGTGCCTATTTACAGTGAAGACGGTGCATTTAAAGGTTATGATATCGCAGAAGGTGTGCCAAAGACGATTAAACGTCATTTTGAAATGCTCACTAGCGGTGGTGAAACCGTAGTGGCTACAAACTATACCGAGTTTGGCGCCATGTACATCATCGAGGTTGCACGTGGTTGTGGACGGCATTGTCGATTCTGTATGGCCGGCTATTGTTTCCGTGTACCGCGCGTACGACCTTTGGAAATATTAAAAGAAGGCGTAGATAGAGCAGAGAAATTAGGTAAAAAGGTAGGCCTTATGGGGGCCGCTATCTCCGACTATCCAGAGGTAGATGAATTAGTTAATTATATTCGCTCTAAAGATATGCGATACTCCTGTGCATCCTTGCGGGCTGACTCCTTAACGCAAGCCGTAGTAGACGGGTTGGCGGACAGTGGTCAAAAGACGATTACCATTGCTCCTGAAACAGGCAGTGATCGGTTACGCCGCGTCATTAATAAAGGGATTAGCGAAGAGCATTTGCAAAATGCAGCTACCTTATCTGCCAAGTCTGGCATTCAACATATGCGACTCTATATTATGATTGGGTTGCCAACGGAAACTGACGAGGATATTGAAGCAATTGTAGGACTTGCAGAACGGACGCAGGCCCATATGGCAGAGGTAGGCTGTAAAGGTCGTTTAACGCTCAGCATTAATCCATTTATTCCGAAGCCTTTTACACCATTTCAATGGATGGCGATGGATAATCAAAAAACGGTAGAGAAAAAACTTCAATATATTAAAAAATCATTGCAAAAGAATCGTCGTATCGAGGTGCTCGTTGAATCACCTAAAGAGGCATATATCCAAGGTGTACTAGCTCGTGGTGATCGCCGTCTTGGCGCTGTTCTTGCGGCATGTGCAGCAGATCGTGGCAGTAAGTCCTTCAAGGCTGAAATGAAGGCAGCAGGCCTAGATATGGACGAGATGAACTATCGTGAACGTAGCTTTGATGAATTCTTTGCCATGGAGCCACTTAGATATGGGCATGGACGAGGGTTATCTTGAAATGGAATGGAAGCGCTCCGTCGATGAAGCGTATACACCGCCGTGCGTACAAGGCTGTAAACGTTGTGGTGTTTGTAAATAGGAGGTACTCATGAACGAATCTGTAAAACGTATAGATGTAAAGGACCTCATGGTACTTGGTCTTATGAAGCACCTAATTGGGCGGAACAGTTCCCCATTGTTATGGGGGATACCTATCGTCATGGTGGCGTATCGAAGGCGCCTTATGAATCGTTAAATTTAGCTTTTCACGTAGGGGATGAGGCTCAGAATGTACGAGCTAATCGAGCTATCGTGGCGGAACATTTAGGTGTTGATCCGAAGCGTATTTCCTGCGGTAATCAAGTACATGGTCTTAAGGCCGTAGAAATTACGGAAAACCTCGTAGGTGCTGGAGCCCTCGGGGAGGATACAGCTATTGCTGACTGTGATGCGGTATTTACAAGATTACCGAATGTACCGCTATTTTTATTTACTGCTGATTGTGTAGCTGTAGGCATTTATGATGCTAAGCATCATGCAATCGCTACGGTCCATGCAGGATGGCGCGGAGCCATTGGGCATTTGCCGGTTCTCACTATTGAGGCCATGAAAGAAACTTACGGCACTGAGTTCAAAGATTGTTATGTATATCTTGGACCTAGTATTGGACCTGAGTCCTTTGAAGTCGATGTAGAGCTAGGGAAACGCTTTGAATTAGCTTGGCGAGCTATGACAGAGCGAAACGCAGCTGATGTGGTTAACTATCCTAGCGATAAATTAGATAAGGCCTATATTAATTTATGGAACTTTATCGCCGAAGGCCTCATCGCTAATGGGGTACCTAAAGAACATATTGCTATTGGTGGTACCGATAGTGTAACTGAAAGCGACTGCTATTCCTATCGCCGCGAAGCTGGAACAACAGGCCGTATGGCACTCTTTGGGATGTTACAAGACCGCTCATAATTGGCTTTCACAATCATTAGAATAAAGCAGATGATTTTTAGCATATCCATGCAAGGATTTATGGTGTATAAGCTCTAAATCATGTACATTCAAGGCTAAATACTATATAATAGAATAGTCTATACAAATATATTTTATGGTTTTTAAATATAGATTGAAGGGGGCATTCACGTGATTGAAGAATCCCTACACGCAATACAGCAGCGCATGGCAGATGCTATGGCGCGCGTTGGTCGCGTAGATACAGCATTGTTAGTGGCGGTTACAAAGAACCACCCTGTGTCAGCTGTAGAGGAGGTGGCTAGTCTCGGTGTGACTCATGTAGGGGAAAACCGAGTACAAGAGACTAAGGAAAAACAGCTCACCTATAAAGGGCCACAATTAACATGGCACTTGATTGGTCATTTACAGGTCAACAAGGTGCGTCAAGCGGTGCCTATGTTTGATTTAATTCATTCTGTAGACAGCCGTAAACTATTAGATGAAATCGAAAAGGTCGCTACAAAGCACGACAAGGTGCAAGACGTATTATTGCAAGTCAATGTAGCTCGAGAAGCCTCCAAAACGGGCATGTCCGTAGAGGAGTTTCCAGAGATTCGAGACTATGCAAAGACATTGCCTCATGTACGTGTACGGGGCTTGATGTGTATGGCGCCATTTTTCGACGATCCAGAGGAAGCACGTCCAATCTTCCGCGTAGCAAACGCCTTGTATGAGGATATGAAAGGCTACTTTGAAGAGGGGCAGATTCAATATTTATCTATGGGGATGACTCACGACTTTGAAGTCGCTTTGGAAGAAGGAGCTAACATCGTTCGTGTAGGCACAGCAATTTTTGGGGAACGTGTGTATGATTAAGGCTTGGGTTGCCTGATAATCGATAGCGTTAAGTATTAGGAGGAAATCCAAATGGCATTGGGAGATTATTTAGACAAAGCAAAAAACTTATTCTTAGGCAAAAATGATGATGACTATGAATATGATGATTATGACTATGAAGATGAAGAGGAATATGAAGCGGAACCTACACCAGTAGCTCCAGTAGCTCCAGTATCCGGCGCATCTGAATTTCATCCACGCAAGGTAGGAGGCCAATCTACGATGACACAACGTCCAACAGCTATGAAAGTAGTTGTAATTGAACCAAAAGTATTTGAAGACTCTGAAAATATTACACATCAATTGCGCGACATGCGTCCTGTATTGATCAACTTTGAAAATACAGATCCTCATGAAGCAGCTCGTATTGTGGACTTCGTATCTGGTGCGACTTTTGCATTGGATGGCAAATTGGAAAAAGTAGGTAAAGACATTTTCATGTGTGTACCTGTAAACATTTCCATTGATTATTCTGATAATGACAGCAACAAAACTGAGCAAAACGAATACGCTTGGGACAATAAATAATTTCTCTATAAATGGTGGTGACAACGATGTTAGGTAAAACCCTATGTATAGGCGTTGGCTCAATGGGTGGCGCTCTATTGCGCGGTGCATTACAGCATGGCGTGTTGAAAGCAAGTGATACACACATTCTCGTGCGTCGCGAAGAACAATGTAAGGCTCTAACTGAGGAGCTCGGTGTAGTAGGTTTTACTACATTGCCTAATGTAAACGAGTACAATACCATTTTGTTGGCCGTAAAACCACAAGTGTTACCATCTGTATTAGAGACGTTAAAAGAAGTACCTTATGGGACTGTTATGATTTCCGTTGCAGCAGGTATCACCTTAGATACCCTTGATGCAGCGATTCCGCAAGCTAACTGGTTTAGAGCTATGCCAAATACACCGGCTTCTATCGGTGCAGGCATGACGGCTCTTGCTGGGGATGATGTAAATACTGACTTAGGTCGCGCTGTACAAGCCTTGTTTGAGGCTGTCGGCGAAGTAGCTGTGGTAAGTGAAGCCGATTTAGATCGCTTAGGCGCACTATCTGGTGCAGGTCCCTGGCTATATGTTCGTCATTCTTGATGCGTTAGCTGATGCGGGCGTTCGCATTGGATTGCCTCGTCACTTGGCAATCAAGGCAGCGGCTCAAACGATGTACGGTGCTGGTAAGATGGCTCTTGAAAGTGGCAATCATCCAGCAGTACTACGAGATCAAGTAACAAGTCCAGGTGGCACGACCATTGCCGGTATTGGTGCCATGGAAAAAGGTGGACTTCGCAGTGCTCTCCAAGACGGCGTAGTAGCATGTCTTGCTCGGTCGAATGAATTGGGGAAATAATTTTGGCAGATACTAGTAAATTAATTCGATATTTTTGAAGCCAGTGGCAGCGGTGAGGAAGCTCGCCGCATGCTAGACTTGGCTGAGCAGGTTGTAAAGGTCGCCCCGTATCGCGTGGCGGACTTTTACGAGCCCTGCAGGTCTTGTCATTGCAGACGCAATCAAGGCTAACTACCCACAGCTTATCGTTAAGACAGACGGTGGCTATGAAGGGGCGGAACGTATCCGCATCGCCTTTGTAGATAGCGACTTTAACGGTACTGTGGATATGGGTATTCGCGCCCTTAAGGTAAATTGGGACCCACGGTTCCGATTGCTTACCCATCGCGATGTGCTGGGCTCCTTGATGGGCCTTGGCATTGATCGCTCCAAATTTGGGGACGTTATCGTTCAACAAGGGGGCGCTCAAATTATGGTGGATGAAAGCGTAGCAGACTTTGTGATTCAAAACTTCACAAAAATTGCTATGGTTTCCGTATCTGTAGAGGCTATTGACCTATCGGATATTGCACCAAAAGAAGAAAAAATTAAAGAAGTCCGCACTACAGTTGCTTCTTTGCGCTTAGATGCGGTGGCAAGTTCTGGTTTTAGCGTGTCTCGTACTAAATTGGTAAGCGCTATTAATGCAGGATTATTGCAAGTAAACTGGCAACCAGCTAAGGGGGCATCCCAAGAAGTTAAAGAAGGGGATGTTATCTCTATGCGTGGTCGTGGCCGAATGAAGGTAGAAGCCATTACAGGTACATCTCGTAAGGGGCGTATCGGCGTATATCTGAAACGATTCATGTAGGCAATTGAAAATCGGCTTGACCATCAAGCCGATTTTTTTATATAGTAGGACAACCATGGTATCCATAACATTTCAATCTACAACAGAAGATACAATCCTATTCGTAGGCGGCGGGGAGGTCGCAGAGCGACGAATGCAGCTCTTTATTGATGAGCCGTGCAACATTGTCGTAATCGCTCCCACTGTAACAGATAGGATTTGCCAATGGTCAAAGGATAATCGTATCACCTGGTACGACCGTGCTTTCACAATGGACGATGAACACCACATTATAACGAGCAGTTTGTTCTTTATCTGCACAGATAATGGCGAATTAAACGATACGTTATATGATATGGGGAAAAAACACCGCGTTTGGACTAATCGAAGTGATGACCCTAGAGCGTGCAGATTTACTGTGCCTTCATCCCTTGAACTAGGCGATCTTCATATTGCTATTAGCGCTAATAACGTAGGGCCTCGTATCAATCGCCTCATAAGGCAAGATATGATGAATCGTTATGGTCAGTTGCAAAAGGCTATGCCTAGACTTAAAATATTTAGAGAAGAAGTAAAGTTACTACTTCCTACTCCAGAGGCTCGACAGAAATTTTGGCGAAACCATCTGACTGTAGAAACATTTGAAGCCATTCTCAAGGGAGAGTGGATGACTATAGAGGAGAAACTTGACCATGAAATTAGTGGTATTAGGTCTAAATCATAGAAGTGCCGCTGTTGAGGTACGTGAACGTTTCTCGTTTGATAAGGACGAGGTTGCTTCAGCACTAAACCGCCTCTATGAATTCGACTGTGTAGCAGAATGCGTTATATTGTCTACATGCAATAGAACTGAAATCTATGCGGCCTTAGAAGGTGTAGAGTTCCCTAAAGAATATATGCTGGCTGTGTTAAAGGATTTAAAAGGTGCCGACCACATCGATGAAGATGCCTTTTTCTTCTATGAAGAGCGCGATTGCATTGAACATCTATTCCGCGTATCTGCGAGCCTTGATTCCCTTGTGTTGGGGGAAGGTCAAATCTTGAGCCAATTAAAAGGGGCTTATATTCAGGCTTATAGCGCAGGTTGTACAGGCACAATTTTTAATATCTTATTCCAACGCGCTATTAGTGTTGGTAAAAAGGTACGGACGAACACAGGTATTGCTAATACGCCTGTATCCGTGAGCTACACTGCTGTTAACCTCGCTGAGGATAGCTTTAGATAAACCTTTATCTGAAGCGACGGTACTCATCTTAGGTGCTGGCACCATGAGCGAGTTGACCGCAACGCACCTACAAGCAAAGGGCGTAAAAACGATTTTCGTATCTAATAGAACCTTTGCCAAGGCAGAAGCTCTAGCAGAGCGATTTAATGGTAAGGCTGTTAAGCTAGATAACTTTGTAGATCACGCTAAAGATGCGGATATCCTCATCACATCTACAGGGGCGCCGCACTATATTATTACGGAGCGTGAAGCAAAGAAAATTACCTCTTCGCAAAGGTGAGACCAATCGTTATGATTGATATTGCGGTACCGCGCGATATCGATCCCTGCGTAGCAGATATGGATGGTATTTATTTATTCAATATCGACTCCCTTGAAAGTGTAGTAGAAGAAAATAAGGCACAGCGCGAAGAGGAAGCTCGTCGTGCAGAGCCTATCATTCACGATGCTATTGAAGAGTTATTAGATAAATTGAGCTATTTAACGGTGCGTCCAATGATGGCATTGCTCACAGAAAAAGCAGAACGCATTCGCCGTCGTGAGTTACATCGTGCATTAGCGAAATTACCTGATATTTCAGATAAAGAGCGTCGCATTATGGACTCTATGAGTCGCATGATCATTCGCAAAATGTTGCGTGAACCGATGATTCACTTTAACGAAATCGCTGGTACAGAGGAAGAAGGTTTGTACTGGGATTTATTCAAAGATATGTTTAATCTTGAGAAAGAAGGCTAAGGCCATGAGAGACCATATTCGAATCGGCACGCGAAAAAGTGCCCTTGCCCTATGGCAGGCTGAACATATTAGTGCAGAGTTACAACGTCTGTACCCAAACATTACGGTCGAGCTAGTTCACTTTAATACAAAAGGGGACCGTATCTTGGAAAAACCACTGGCTCAAGTTGGTGGTAAAGGTTTGTTTACAGCTGAATTAGAAGAAGCTATGCACAAAGGCGACATTGATATCGCCGTACATAGCTTGAAAGATATGCCTACAGAGTTGCCAGAAGGGCTAACTCTTGGGTGCTATCTCTGCTCGTGAAGTGCCTTACGATGCGCTTGTGAGCCCCAGTGTATAAAAACATTAGATAAATTGCCCTCAAGGTGCTCGCGTCGGTACAAGTAGCTTGCGTCGTCAAGCGCAATTATTACATGTCCGCCCTGACCTTAAGGTCAGAGGTGATTCGAGGCAATGTACAAACTCGTTTGAGCAAGATTGAAACAGAAAAACTAGATGGCGTTATCTTGGCACAAGCCGGTCTTAAAACGGTTGGGCTTAGATGGTCAAATTACTCAAGTATTTCAAAAGCGGATGAAATGATTCCTGCTGTTGGTCAAGGGGCACTTGCTATCGAGTGCCGTGCTGATGATACGGAAATGCTTGAAATGCTGGCTCCTATTAACGACGAAGCTACACGCTATGCTGTTGAAGGGGAACGCAGCTTCTTGCGTCAGCTAAATGGTGGTTGCCAAGTGCCGATGGGGGTACATGGTACTATCGATAAAGGTCAATTGACCTTAAAGGCCATGATTGCCTCCCTCGATGGCAAGACTGTATACGAAGGAGAAATCTCTGGCCCAGCAAAAAAGGGCTGAAATCTTGGCAAAAACCTAGCAAAAGCCTTTATACGAAGAAGGTGGCAAACATATTGTGGATGCTCTCATAGAGGAAGGAATCATAAAATGACAGGTATGGTATATCTAATCGGTGCAGGCCCTGGTGATGTTAAACTCATTACTGTAAAAGGTCGCGAATGCATTGAAAAAGCAGATGTAATTGTATATGACTATTTAGCAGATGCTCATTTGTTAGAATGGGCTCGCCCAGATGCAGAGTTGATTTACGCTGGTAAACAATGTAAAGATCACACGATGCACCAATGGGAAATCAACGAGCTATTAGTTCAAAAAGGTAAAGAAGGCAAAATCGTAGCGCGCTTAAAAGGCGGCGATCCACTCGTATTTGGTCGTGGTGGTGAAGAGGCGATGGCTCTTGGTGAAGCTGATGTACCATTTGAATTTGTACCTGGCGTAACATCTTCTATCGCAGCCCCTGCCTATGCAGGCATCCCAGTAACACAACGTGCTATGGCAACTTCCTTTGCGGTTGTAACAGGTCATGAAGATCCTACTAAAGAAGTATCTGGCATTCACTGGGAAGGCCTTGCTACAGCAGTAGATACACTTTGCTTTGTAATGGGCGTTGGCAACTTGCCTACCATTGCAGAAAAATTGATGGCTCATGGACGCCCAGCTTCTACACCAGTAGCGCTTGTTCGTTGGGGTACAAAAACGGTTCAAGAAGTTCTCGTATCTACCCTTGAACATGTAGTAGAAGACGTAGAAAAGGCACAACTAAAAGCGCCAGCTATCATCGTAGTAGGCGATGTAGTTAACCTTCGTGAAAAATTACAATGGTTCGATAATAAACCGTTATTCGGCAAAACTATTGTAGTTACACGCGCTCGCTCTCAAGCTAGTGCATTCCGCGAAAAATTAGCAGCTCAAGGTGCTAATGTAGTAGAAGCGGCAGCGATTAAAACATCTCCATTGGAGTTGTTTGATGAAGATAAACGTATCATCAATAATACAAAACAAT
>BNJU01002261.1_pt1 | contig 26592 bp, 45 predicted proteins | sample 8539281 | NCBI WGS metagenome assembly BNJU01 (sample SAMD00202456, study PRJDB9452) | human saliva metagenome | isolation source: human saliva | place: Japan
CATTAGTATCACTCTCCTTTTTGTTTACATTACAAAACTAAAAATAAATAAGTCAATTTTTTTATCTTTAAAAATTTAATCTAAAAGCGACAAGTGACTGTTTAACAATATCACCTTTCCTATTTTTATATCCTTTAAATACAACTTTTTACTTCATTTTTGTATAACCAGTATTTACTGGGATTGATGTTATAGGATTATATCTATCTCTATTTTTATTATCTAAAAATGTATAAACAGGTCTTTGAAAATAATGAATTATATAATTCAAAAAGTAATAGTATGTTTCTATCAAAAATTTCTGTATCTTTTGGATTTTTCATTTTTGGATATTAAATTCAATTTGTTCCCCATAATAATTTTAAATTTGATGCTTGTAATCCTAGTCCTAAAAATACTTCTTTTTCCTCTGTAATTATAACTTCTATTCGTTTTTCATTTTCAGAAATCTTTCTTAAAATCATTAAAGATTTTTTTCAAAATTATTATTAAAATTTCCATTTGACGAACTATTTTTAACTACTTCTTTTTGATTTTTGTTTTTCTTGATTCAACTCTTTTTCCAACTCATCTATTTTTTTAAAGTCAAATTTTTCTTTTTATCTGCTTCATTTTTCAAATTTTCTTTTTCAGAATTTAATATTTTTATTTGTTGCTCAAGTTTCTTCTTTTTCTCCATCATTTCTATTACTTTCAAATTTTTTTATTTTCTCATTCAATTTTCTAATTTCATTTTTCAATGTTTCTTCATTTGATGAACTACTTTGTAAACTTCCCAATTGACTTCTTAAATTTCTAATTTCTATTTTTTTAATCCATCATTTTCTGCTTTCATTTTTGCTTCATTTACAATTCCACTTTTTGATATTTGATTTCTTTTACTTTTTAAACTTTCTGATAAGTTTTATTACCCATAATAAAAGATAATTATCGCTATTAACATCACTATTATTACTCTTTGCCATAATATTTTTCCTCCTAAATTAATCCAAAACTTCCGTTCTAATTTCTTCTAATTGTTGTCCTCTCTTGTTAATTACTGTGTAATCAATGGTGTCTTTTCCTCTTGATTTTATAAAAATATCTGCATCTGTATAAACTTCTTTCTATTTCTAAAATCAAATTATATATTTCACCTTTTTTTATTCATAAAATTCAGACATATTTCTTTCTCATCTCTTTGATAAAGTTTTTAATCCATTCTTCTTCACTATTATTATCTAGCAATACTTGAAATTCTTCATTTCTTTTTATCCCAACCTTATACAAAAATTCTTCTTCATCAACAATTTTTCTCTTTATACATTTTTTATCCATCCACTTCTTTGACAAAGAAGAAGACCATAAACTTTAAAGAAATTTTTATTTAATTCAATTCCATTTTCTAAAACAATTTTATCTCTCTCAAAAATTTCAATTATATCAGTTTCAAATTCATACTCTTCCATTTTTGAAACTTACACTAATAACAAATTCTTTAAATTCAGGCATAACATCAAATATTATTTTTACTTTTTAGAAAAAAAATACTTTTTGTTATTTTCAATATCTAAAAAAATAGAATTTCTAATTTTTCCAAAATAAGTTCTTGTATTTCCCAAAACTCTTTTCCATCAAATTCTTTATTCAAAAATCCGTTTGCTATTTTTTTATTAATTTCTAAATCATATCTCTCATTGTCTAATATTTTTTTATAATATCCCATCGAATAAGTATATTCATTTTTATCTAATTTTAAAACAATATAATCTGTTGGAATATCTGATATTTCTATTTTTACTACTTTGCTCACTTAAAAATTCCGGCAAGTAAAGATGTTGTATTTTTCCACTCGATACTCTACTTTAAATTTACTCATTACTTTATCTTTTAATACTGAAGTTGGAATTGATTTTCTTATACCTTTTTTCAAAATTATATTTTATAAAATCGAGTTCCTCTTTTGTTCTAACATTTGAAAATGACAATGAATATCTCAAAAATATTTTTATCAATTTCATTATTCAAAATAAAAGTCCCAAGGTATATGCAAATATTTCAATTAAATTTATTTCTTTATCTAATTTCTCCAAATAAATTGTATTTTTAAATGGGTCTTGAAAAATTTATCCAATAAAAATTTTTTATTTTCAGTATTTTCATATTCTTTAAAAAGCATCATAAGAAAATAAAATATCATTTTTTTGAAGTATTTGGTCTACTCTCAAATTTTTCATAATCTTCCAAAAAATTTTTAATATTACAAAATTTCATAATACTTAAATTTTCTGTAGGATCTTCATTTCTTTTTGGAAAAATACTTTTTAGGGATATATTCTACCATCTGAATCTTTTATTAATACTCTAACCATTTCATTGTCAAATTCTATCAATACTTGTGTATTTTTATCCACATCATTAAGCGGATTTTCTCCGTAAATACTTTCATCAGAATACACTTTTCTAAAATCTTCACTTTTAGAAAATTTTTCTTTTATCATAAATTGACCATAATCCTAAATTCATATCTTTTTAGATTTGGTTTTAAATATTCAATTTTACTTTTTATCATTTTCTTCTTCTAAAATTTTATCCTCTAGAAATCCCTTTTCAAAAAAATAATTTCTCCCTTTTCAATTAATTTCCTTAAACCCTTCACATTTTTTCACAATAACTACATATTCATTGGTTCCTTTTGAGCCATTCCTATAATATTAAAAACATCATATTTGCTAAATTTTTAGAAATATCTAATTCTCGATCAAAAATATAAAAATTTTTCCATTTTTCTTTCAATTAATAAATTTAATATCTCTATCGTAGCATTCGTATTCAACGATATTTCTTTTATCGGAAATATTATAGAATTTCCTTCTTCTTCAGTAAACATTTCAAATTCTATATTGTAAATTTCATAATTATTATTTCGATTCATCAATATTTTTTTGAAAATTATTGTTACTTATTCTTATTTTTCCCATTTTCAAAAACTTTTTCTTTGAATATAATAATTTTCATTCTTAATTTGTTTAAATAAATATTCATTAGGAATTGAAGAATTGAAATCTAAAATTCCATATTTTGATAATTCCTCTTCGTATTCTTCTTTTTCTTTCAATTATTTCATTTTTGTTTTTCACAAAAATAGGATCTTTTAATTTGTAAATTATCAGTTTTTCTTTTTTATATCTATTATTTTTAGTTTCTGTCTCTATTTTTGTATTAAAATATTCCAAATAAAGTCTTTTTTCAATATTTTTAAATAACTCTATTATTTTTCTTTATTATCAATATATAACCTAGAAATATAGTTATATAATTCTTCTTTTTATAGTATCCTTATGCAAATACCGACCTTATTGTTTACTTTTAACATCTTTACACCATTTCTTCCTATTCATTTGATAAATCTATCTCTTTTTGGCTCTTCTATATATTCATCTTTTTTTATTTTTTCACTATTAGAAACGCAATACTCAATTTTATTTGGAGAAATACTTCTTATATAAATATATTCGTCATCATCATATTCATCATCTAAATCAATCATAATTGTTTTTATATTTTTTTCAATTCACTATCTTTCAATAAGTTAGAATAATCATCTGTAAAGTAAATTTCGTTTTTCAATTTCATTTGCAACAATATACTTTTTCCATTCGTCATATCCAACTTCTTTATTTAAAATATCTTTTAAATTCCCCTTTTCTCTTTCTTCCTACAATATAATTAAATGGCACTTCTTCTCATGAAATATCTGTCTTTATTTCTCCATTTTTCTAAACAAAATACTTCCATAAGCAACTCCAGTTTTACCATTTGGAATAAATTTATTTCTATCTATAACATATCCCATTTCCTTTTGCTTTTTCTTGAACTTCTTCTGTTCCTAATGGTGGAAATATCTTTTACTTTCTCATTAAATTTTTTTCATTTCCATCTAGCATTTCTATCTTTTTTTGCTTCAAAAATTTCTTTAACATATTCAGATTTACTTGAATTTCCTGCTAAAAATATATTAATCTCATTTACCATTTTATTTTTTATTCTTTGAAGATAAATTAGCAAAGAACACATCCACTCCATTTTTTTATCATTTCTCTTATTCGATTTTTAATCTATCAATATCTACTATTAAATTAACTGTAGTTTTGATTAGAAAATTTATCAATAAATTTATTGACAATTCTCCCTAAATCATCATTGTAATTATCAGGCATATCACTATTTTTTCCCAAATAAATCTTAATCCCTCAGCTATTTTTTTATTAAATTACTTTTTAAAGCTTCTTTTTGTTTCATTTATCATATCATAATTTTTTTCAATGGCATTTTTTTCATTTAAAGGTAGATAAATTTGAAAATTACCTTTTCTCAAATTTTTCAATATTTTCTTCTGACATAAATGTTTCATATGCTAATGTACTTAGAATATTTTCTCCTCTAAATACTTATTTCCATCCGATGAAATACTTTCCATTTCATACGAATATCTATCATCACCCTCAAGTTTTCTAAAAATCCCAAAATCAAAATCTGTTGTTCCACCACCGAAATCAAATATACCATAAAATACTTCTTCATCTTTTTACCTTATTAAAAATTATATTGTTCTAATCTTTGTGCTGCATAACAAAATGGCTCACTATTAAAATTTTTTACAGAAAATTTTTCATTATTTTTTTCATTGTTTAAAAATCGTTACAGGTAATGATTTTTATTCCTTTTTCAAAGCATAGTCTTATTTTTTTCTCTTATAGCTTTTTCATAAGTTACAGGATAACTCAAAATGTATCTTAAAAATATTTTTTTATTACACATATTATTAAGATTTAATCCAATGTAATAAAGCATACAATTCAACAGGAGTAATATCGTCTTCTGAACCTTCTAAAAATTTTTATACTATACTCATTTCTTCTATCTTTTTATATTAATTTTTTTCGATTTCCACTCGCCCATTGTTTTATATCTGATAATATTGAATTCAATACTTCAGGTTTATTTGAGTTTACAAAATCATTTTGTGCATGATGCGATACTTGAAGATCATTCCATTTAGTATAAGGACGTCCTTCTTTTGCATTATATAATCTTAAAAATTCTTCAAAAATCTCCAAATTCAATCATTGTAGGATTTTTCAAAATTCTTTTTCTTTATAATTTTCATTCGCATCTATTTGAACCTATTTCTAATGGATATATAGTTTCTGCATTATCTCTATAAATTGCAACTGTACTTTTTTTGTTCCAAAATCTATCGCTACAATTGCACTTTTTCTACATCGTTTTCTGATTTCTCCCATATACTTTTATATTTTTCTTCCTGCACAAAAAGGCACACTTTCTGATCCTTTCACATCATCAAAAACATCCCAATGTCCACCATTTATATCAGTTAATTCTGATTCTAATAACTCATTTAAATTTGCTCTTTTTATATTCACTTTTTATAATATTCTTTTATTTTAATATCATTCATAAAACAATTCTCTCTTTCTGTTATATTTCCCACCGCTCGTTTTATTTCGTCTTGTATTCTATTTGTTTCATAACCATTTTTACCCGATATTTTTTTAACAATGACTTGATAAAGTTTCGTTATCAACATTTCATAACCAAATTTTTATCCAACATTTTTTTAACTCCAAAACATTTTTACAAACAAAATAACTTTTAAATCTTTCTAAATATTTTTTTCAACATTTTTAGATTCTTTAAAGTTATCTTGCTCTTTACTTTTTATTTTAATAAAAACAATAGATTGATACAATAATTTTTTTGTCTCTTTTCTTTGATATCCTTTAACAATAACTCTACTACATCACTCATTGCTCACACTATTTGAAGATGGTATTTGAGAAATTGGATTGTATCTTTCACCAATTTCAGGATTTACAAATTCATACACTTCTTCATCATACTCTTTATTCATTACATTAATTACATAATCATAGATTTTTAACTAACACAGACATAAAAATCGAGATTCTCAATAAAATCATTTTTTAAAAAAATCTTTATAATTTGAAAATTTTGTAGTTACCAAATATAAAAACATATCTTTTCCCAAATATGGTTTTAATATCGCATCATATTTCTCTCTGTCATTTTCAGGAATTTTCAAATACTCGCTATAAAGAACTTTCTAATTCTTCTAAATCTTTAAAAATCCGCTAATCTTGATATTAAGTTATTTTTATCATTTTCTAATTCATATTTATCTTTTTCTAATCCTAAAATTTTATTATCCCTATTTTTCACATCTTCTGTTAAAGAACTAACTTGATTTTTCCAAACGAGTTATCGTTTGATTTTTAGAAAATATCTTTTTCTCCTAAGTTACCAACTCTAAATCAGTTTTTTTCTATCGACAAATTATTTATTTTAACATCTCTAGATTTAATTTCTTCTTTCAATTTTAAAAATTCATCTTTGCTCCCTCTTCAAATTTTTGAAAATTTTTGTTTTTAAATTATTGAAATTATTTTTTTCTTGATTTAAATCTTCCTTTAATTTTTTTAATTTCATCAATTTTTATCATTTTTCTTTTTCTAATTTTTTTATTCTTTTTCTTCCAATTCAGTATTTTTTTCTGTTAGTTCTGATATTCTTTGATCTTTTTCTTCTATTTCTTCTTCTTTTCTTTTTAATCTTTTGTTTTTCTTCCTCTAATCTTTTATTCTCTTCTATTAATTTAGTTTCTGGATTTTTCATTTTCAGAATTCAAATTACTCCCCTCTTCTCCTGCTTTTTTTATCTTCTAATTTACTAGGAAACATTTCTTCGGAAGAATTATTAAAATTATTTTTCAGTATTCGAAGATTCATTTAATACATTATTTTTTTAAATTCATCTCTTAACTTTTCTATTTCATTTTTAAAAATTTTCTTCAATTTCAGATATTTTTTTGAAAATTCTTTTTCTTTTATTTTTCTAAAAATTTAACTTTGTTAATGAGTTCAATTATAAATAACCTATTTTCTTTTATTTTATCTATACTATTATCTAAAATTTCTCCTGTTTGTCCATCATTCATTTCCATCTCTCCTTAATTCCCTTTCAACTTCTTAGCAAATATTGAACTCAAATTCACTTCATCTTTTTGCTACTGTATTCAAATTTTCTTTCTTTTTTTAGAAACAATTTTTGATTTTTTTGAACTTACTTTAAAAACTTTTTATTATTATTTATTACCAAAAATCTCATTTCCAAAATTTTTCTTCTTCTTTTTGTTCTAATAAATTGTTTTTCCTTTTTAGTTATGAAAAATCTTTTCATTTTCATTATTAGAAATTTTTCAAAACTACATTTTCTTTTTAAATTCACATTTTCAAAGCAAAATTTTTTTCCAAAGTTTCTAAAGTGAAATCACTATCTTCTAAAAACTTCAAAATCATTAAATCCATTATAAATTTCTTTAACTTTTTTCAAAATCTGTACCAAAAATTAATAAATCAAAAACATTTTTTTGAACGAAAAATCTTTTTTTAACCACGATAAATATTCATCTATTCCTTTGTTACAAAATTTTTCTCCTGATACTTTTTTTACATTTCCGTTATATTCTGTCAAAATTCCCTGTTCAGAAACATAAATCGTAATCGAAATTTTTTTACTGCCATTTTTTATTCAGCTCCTCTTAATAATTCTGTTACAGTTTTTCTTCCCCAGTTTTTCTAACGCTTCTTTCAAAAATTCATACGCCTCTATATCTTCTTTTGAATTTAATTCATTTTTTTAAATAAAGCTTTTTAAATCTGGTTGTTTATTTTCCTCTTTTACTAAATTCCACATTTCTTTAGCAAGTTTAGGATCTTTATCTGCTCCCAAATTAACCATTCCTTCTAAAAATCCTGGTTTTTATTTCGACATTAATTTCTTTTGGCAAGATTAGCTATTTTTAATTGCCATACCTAAAGTTTTATATAAATGATATTCTTCAGGAGTTAAATTTTCTTTTGCTTTAACATCAACATCTGAGTTCTCAACAGTATTCACATAATCTTTAAAATTATCAAAATCTTCTGCCTTTCCAGCAAATTTTGAAGCTTTTTTGACCTAAAATTTCACTAGAAACGTTCATATTTTTAGCCATAAATACCATTTCTGCCACATCAATAATTGGTTCAACCTTATCTAAAAATTCAGGAACTTTTGAAAATAAAAATTCAAATACTTTTTATATATGGTCCCTATTTTTTGCTACTAATTCTGTCATTACTTCAACTACTTTTTGTTACTATTCCACTTTCTAATAATGGTGATATTATTTCTGATAACATTTTTATTCTCCTTTCACTTCTTCATTTGAAGCCGATAAATTTTTCATTCATTTTTATTTAATTTTTCTTTCAAATATTCATACATTTTTACATCTTCATTTTGCATTCAATTTATTTTTCTAAATACTTGTCTACATCCATTGTTGGAATTTTACCATCCCTATAATCTTCTGCCATTTGTTTAAATTCTTTTGCTTCCATTTTAACTTCTACTGCTCCCTTTAATGCTCCAAATGGTATTGGTTCTTTCAATCCTATTTCTTCTGCAAATGCTTGAACTTGAGTAGCCATTGCATCAGATCTATAATATTTTTCTTCTTTATTTAAATTTTTCTAATTTTTATCTCATCTTCAGGAGTTAATTTTTTTCATTGACTCTTTAACTTCTTTTATGTATTCTGAAACACTTTCATAATTTTTCTGGTTTTATATCTCTTACCTTTGCAGTATATGAAAATCTTTCATAATCTTTTTCATCTATTTTGTTTGATGGATTAAGAAAAATTAGATATTCCTTCAACCAAATTTGAAATTCCTCTAAACAAAGCACTTCCAACTACCATAAGTGCAGAACCAACTGCTTTTATCCCACTACAAATTGCACTTGCTACTCCTGAAATAAAAACTTCCAATCGCACTAAAAATCCCATTATTATTCATCTCCCTTACCAAGTTTTTTTAATCATTTCTACTCTTAAATCTGAAATATATTTCTCAAATTTTTTTCATCTATTTCTTCATTTATAAATTCTCTTATATTTTCCAATATATTTCCTTGAATTTCTATCGTTTTATCATACTTATTAGTAAAAATATCTATCTCCTAAATATTTTATAAATACTTCTTTCTCAAGTTCCTCCATATTTTTTTATAATTTCTAAATTCTTTATAATTTGAAATTCTTTTTCTGTTTCTTCTGTACTCGGATTTACAAAATTTACATCTTCCATAAAACTTCTGTACATTTTTTTAAAACTGTCAATCGCTCACTCTTATTAACTTCAACTACTGTTTTCATTTCCTCAAAAGTCGGCTCTCTATCAAAAATATTACTTCCTGCAAATATTTCTCTTCTATAATTTTCTCTATAGTAATTAATACAACTATCTTTCAATATTTGTTCATCTACTTCTTCATCCGAAGTTGTATTTGTCAATAATTTTATTTGAACTTGTACTGCTTTTTGACCATCCTTGAGAAAAACAACTGCCCTTCCTGTTGGCAAACTAGATAAAAAAATTCTTTTTGTTCTTTTTCCAAAATCATTGTATTTTCCAACCGATTCTTTATCATCTTCTGCAAACAATTTATGAATTATTTTTTGTATTCGTATTTTTCAACACTTCAGGAGTTAATTTATTCGGAATTTGATGAAACAATTATTAACGATTCTCCATATTTTCTAACTCGACAAGCATGTAGATAAAAATTTCCACACCTTGTTTTTTTATTAACCAGATCTCCTGGCTCAAATTTACTAAGTAGTCTATGTGCTTCTTCAATCAATGTAATATGTTTTAAAATGTTTATTTTCTTTATATTTTTGCTCTCAATGCTTCTCTTAAATTCGTCATTATAAGTCCCATTACAAAAGATTTTTTTCTCCAGTATTTTTACTTCTTCTATTTCTAAAACAACCTTTTTATCTAATAATCCCACAAAATCAATACTTCTCGGTGTATTTAACATAAGTCCTTTTGAACCTAGAGTCAAACTTTGTAATCTAAAACTTTTTATTGAACCTATATAGTCTTTTTCAATCTTTCATCAAATCCTTGTTTTCTCATTTACTGACATCCACTTTTTTTCAATATATCACTGAATGTAGGAAATGCGTAAACATCGTCTGCAAATGGATTTTCAAATTTTGTATTCTTATTCGTATTTACATTCCAACCATAATCTTTGTAACATTCATATATTGTTGATTCAATTAATTGCGGTATCATTTGCTTCCATATCAAATGAGGCTTCAATAGCGATTTTTATCATATCTACTCTCGAAGTTAAACTTTCGTGTGGAAAAAAACTCGAACGGATTCAATCTAAATGGTGCAATATTATCTTGACCTAAAGTAAAAATTACCATATCTTCTGTTTTTTTACTAAGTTTCATAATTCTATATTCTGTTTTATTTGGTTCCACTACCAAAAATGGCATTCCACTTTCAAGCAAAATTCTTTGACAAGTAGTAGTTTTACCTGTTCCTGTTACTCGAGCAACAAAAAATATGTTTATTCAAATCTTTTTTTATCAATATTTACTTCTGAATTTTCTAATATTTTTCCACTTTGTACTAAATTTCCTAGTTCCAATGGTTCTTTTTATTTTTTTCATCAGTTGTATTTAATCCAAATTCCACTTGTTTTGTTACTTTTAATCCATTTACTTCTTTTTCTAGGAAGTCCTGCAATCAACGATAATTCTTTCGATGAATAAAAATCATTAACAAATCCATTTCCTATTTCTATCGAATTTACAGTATAAAACTCATCTTTTTCAATATCATTTTGAATTTTTATTCATTTGAAAATTAACTAAATTATTTATTATTTTTTTATCTTTTCACATTATCTAATCTGTAATATTCCAATGGTCTTTTATTCCCTTTTTTTCCCAGAAGATAATGATTTCAATGTATTTCCCAATTTAAGCAAAGTTGCAGAATTATCGGCAAAAAAATATACGTATTTACTCTAAATAACCCTTTTCCTTTCCCATAATCAATTATTGGCAATAAAGTTTCATCAATATATGAAATCCATGAATGAATTTCTTTTTATAATTTCAATATTTTTCTGTTTCAGATGTTTCCTGTACTGGAACCTATATTTTTAGTTGTACTTTGATTTTCTGAAGTTCCTAATGTTTTGCTTGATGATGTTCCTGTTGTTGTATTTTTGATGTTCCTGTTGTTTCATTACGGCTTCCACCCTCTGCTTTACTCCAACTTGTTCCATTTGTTTCACTTTTTACTTTCTCCTGTTGAGGTTCCACCACCTATCGTTGTAGCATTTGCTAAACTTTCTGATGAGGAGCCACTTTCCGTTCCACTTGTTTTTTTGTTTTTGATTCACTTTGATTTTCATTTTTTTCCAGAGTTTGTTCCTTCGTTCTTACTCCAACTCGTTCCATTTGTTTCAGTATAAGAACTTCCCTTTACTAGTGCTTTTATTTTTCTCCTTTACTAGTACTTTTTATTTTTCTCCTTCAGTCTCACTTTTATTAGTCCCACTTCCTACAGTAGCACTCTTCCCAGTATTATTACTTTTATTTTTCCCCAATTGATAACTTCTCTTATGAACCGTATTATAATAATTATACTGTTTATAAATATCCTTCTCAATCTCTACAATTTCCTCTTTCTGAATCGGATTAGCATAAATCACAAGTCCAAATGTCCCTTGATTTCCCACGCTCATTATGTCAATTAATCTGTCAATTCCCTGAAAATCGCTTCTATCTTCAGATTCATTTATTCCAGGATTTCCTTCAAAATACGCATATTTATTCCCTTGATTTCTTATAACCTTCAAAACTTCTTCTTTTTCGTCAGAAATAATTTCTTTTATCTTACTTCCTCTAAAATTCCTTCAATACTCGGTTTTAAAATCATATCCCCAACATCTTGCAATTCCAAAATGCTATTGCTTGAATCAATATAACTGTTTTTTCGCAACTCCAAAATAAATTGAAACTTTTTCTTTCGTCCCCAAAATAATGTACAAAAAATTATTAAAACTATCCCTCAATGCTCCCAAAACATTCTCAAAAGCTTCTCTTCTCGGTGCTTTCTCTTCTTCTTCATAAGTAATCTCATTAATCTTATAAAAGTGCAATATCCCCAAAAATTCTCCCCTAACAAATCAAAAATCTGTCACTTCATAAATATCTGTAAACAAATCTTGTTTTTTTACTTCATTTACTAATTTTGAGTCAATTTTTAGATTTTCTAGTAAAATTTGTTTATTCATATTATTTTCCCTTCTCTAAATTTTTATAAATTTTTAAATGATGAAAGTTACCTCATGAAAATTCTTATCTCTAAGATTTTTCTATATTTTTTTAACATTTTTATCTAACCCAATAATTTCTTTTTCCTTTTTCATCAATAAATCCCATTTTATTATAAATCTCTTTTTTTATAAGGTTCTACAATATTCTCATCGAAATAAATTAAAGTACCACCTAAATAATATAATAATAAAACATACTCAGATTTTTAACATTTTAAGATAAGTACAATATCAAAAACTATTTTTTTACTTCTAAATTTAACAATTTATGAAATACTGTTGTCTTTATTTTTAATATCTTTTTCCCTATGATTATATAAAATATTATTATGAGCACAAATATTTCTAAATTTTTCTTATTATCTTAAACATTCCAATAAAAATTTCAAAATTAAATTCCACATCACATAAATTTTTTAGAATGTTCTTTCTCAAAAATCTTTTTATTAAAAATTACTAATCTTTCTTTTTTTATCATTTTGTAATTTTTTATTCTATCTTCTGTTCTTTTTAATTCTTCTTTAAATATTTTATTTTTTTAATTCTGGTAATAAAAATATTAATTTTGTTTTTAAATAATTTTCAACTATTATTTTAATAATGAACTTTTTAATTGACTATCAGTTTCATATAAATAATAAATAAACTCAAATTTAAATTTTTCATCATAACATTCTTTCAAATAATTCTTTTGAAAAGCACTGATATATTTTTCAATAAAATATTCTCTTTCTCTAAATAATTTTTCTTTAATACCTTTTTCATTTATAAATTTAATACCTTTCTCTTTATAAGCATTAATTATATTTGTAAAATATTTATTTTCATCCACTATTATGACACTTCCTTTCTAATAAATATCTTCAAAATAATTCTTCAAATTATCCGCTTCACATTTTTCATGAATTATATCAATCAAAAATTCATAAAATTTTTCAGTATCATCTGCATCTATTTTGAAAGTGTAATAGCCGTTTCCTAAATCACTCCAAAAACCATCTCATTTTTAAATATATCTCTCCTGTTTTTTTCTATTTTTTTAAATTATAATGCCCATCAATAGAATACCATTTGACTCCAAGATTATTACCTTTAATATTTATATAATAACAATTATCAGGCATTATTATTGTACGAACATCTCTCATTTTTCCCAACCTCTAAAACTCCCCTCCAAAACATCCGACATCAATAACTCCCTCACAATATTATCTTCCGTATTCTTCTCTTCAGGTTTATCCCCATATTTCCTAAACTTCACTTTATAATTTGCCAATTCTTCTTTAGTCTTCCCACTTCTCCACAAAATATCTCTTAACGGTACTGCTCCGCCTGATAAAAAAATCTCATTTTTAATAATTTTTCTACTCACTTCTATCACTTATTGAATATAGCAAATCCATAAATTTTTCATCATCTGTCAAATATTCCTCGAGCATTTTCTTTCAAATATTCCATATCTAATTGAATTACTTTTAACGGATTATTCCATTTTCTTTTTACTGTTTCAAACTTCTATAATTTCTTTATCACTCATATTCTTATCCTTTCTCGCATTTCACATTATTATCATGTAGTCTTACTAAAAAAATATCTCCAAAAATAGCATTTTAATTTATTTTTCTTTAACATTTTTCTCATAAATTATATCTATCAAAAATTCATAAAATTTAAAGTATCATCAATATCTATCTGAAAAAAATATTCCGATGAATCCCCACAAGTCATATCAAAATACAATTCCCAACTCTTATCCAATTTCAAATTAAAATTATCAAGCGACTGCCAAGTTCCATTCCCCACATATCCTTCATCTGACCAAACTCCAAAAGTTCCTAAAAATAGTCGCCATTGATAATTCTCTTACCACATTATCCTGCGTAGTTTTTCATTCACTCCAATTCCATATTTTTCTAAATTTTACTATATATTCTTCTAATTCTTCAATATTTTTCCACTTCTCCATAAAATATCTCTAATTGATACCCCTTTTCCTAATAAAAATCTCATTTTTAATACTCTCTCTACACCACTTCTGTCGACCATCGAATAAAAAGTAAATCCATATATTTCTCATCATCTTCAAAATATTCTTCCGCATTATTTTTCAAAAATGGCACATCTAATTGAAGTTTTTTTAAGTACACCATCATTATTTTTTTGTCGAATTTTTCCACATCAGATGACTCTCTTACTATAATTTCATCTTCGATTATAATATCTTCCATTTCATATTCTCCTCTTTTGCTTCTCTATAATTAACCATTTAACAGTAAATTTGTTATAAAGTTTTATTTAATAATTTATAATTTTTATTACTAAATAAATAACTCTAGTTTTATTATACCATACAAAATTTGAAAAACCATTTTAATTCTAAAATTTTCAAAAAAACTGCAAATGAAAAATTAATTCAAATCGAAATTTTTCTTTTTATAAAACTCAAAAACAAAACTTATTCATAATCACTCAAAATTTCATCCAATTTTTCAGAATCATAAAAGAGCAGATGTAATAAAAAGTATGATCCGACATTCTATATTTTTTTATCAATTTTTTGAATTATACAACAACAATGCTCCTTTTTGCTCTTTCACATTCAATTTTTCCTTCAAAACTTTACTCGCATTTTTTTCTTGTAATTCTCAATTATTTTTTTGCATGTTCTTCATCCGTCGTAATTTGAATCAAAAACTGCCGAAAAACAACTGATTATCAGAAAAAGCAAAACTATTTAACTCTCTTTTTACACCCAATGGATCTTCCACATTTGTAAAATAATAAACGACATAACTTCCATCATCATGTGAATTTGATAACGGCTCACTTTTCACGATATTTCTCAATTCTTTTGGAGAAATCCCAAAATTGATTTTATTTGTAACTTTCACATTAACAGTTCCTGCAAATACAGTTGCTTTGAAAATAACATCACCATAAATAATAAAATTTTTCATTTAATCACTCCTAATAAATTATTTTTAAAATTGATTCAACATAAGTATACCGCATAAAAAGTAAAATTCCAAATAAAAACATGATTTTTTTCAATTGTTCTGAAATAAAAAGAAATCCAAGACCAATATCTCAAATTCCTTTTTTTAATATTCTAAATTTTTCTAATTTTTAATAATTTTTCCAAAAAGCTATCTAATTTTTTTCTAAAGTATTTTTGAACTCTCTTCAAAGTTCTCTCTTTCCCAATAATCGCAATTACAGTATACAAGTCGATCCTCTAAACTTTTCCAGTAACTACTGCTCTAAGTGGCATTAATACTGTCTCTGGTCCTTCACTCTAGTTCATCCTGCAATCCGTGTAAAAATTTCTTTTTGCTTCTTCTTCAGAGATTTCTTCATTTAAAGCATTAATTTTTTTCTACAAATAATTCGATAGATTTTTACCAACTTCTGTTTCCAATGAATTTCTCAATCTTTCAACAGATTTTTCTTGCTTTTTGTTCATTCCTTCTTCAACAACTGGCAATTCAAACTCATCTTCAAAGTAAATTGATGAAATTTCAGGCAATTCTTTCAAAGTATGAAACTCCTCTCTTGAAATTTCTACAATTCTTCTTAATTTAGAAAATTCTTCATCAGATAAGTTTTCGTCGACTGTAATATCCAAATTTTTCACAAAATATGGGAATCGCTAATTTAGTCAATTCATCTAAATCTTTCAATCTCATATGATGATTATTTACCCAACCTAATTTAACCAAGTCAAATACAGGTCCTCCAAGCGAGATTTTTATCAAACGAAAAATTTTTCAATCATTTCTTCAATTGTAAAAAAATTTCTTTATTTTTCTCCAAAAGCTCCATCCCATTAAAGCCAAGAAATTTAAAATTCCTTCCTTCAAATATCCTTCTTCTTGGTAATAGTTCAATGAAACTGGATTTTTTCTCTTAGAAATTTTAGTTTTATCCGCATTTCTCAAAAGTGGCATGTGATACCATTTTGGCTCATCCCAACCAAACGCTTTGTACAATTGAATATGTTTAGGCGTAGATGAAATCCATTCTTCCGCTCTAATAACATGTGAATTCCCATCAAATGATCATCCACGATATTTGCCAAATGATAAGTAGGGAATCCATCAGATTTTAACAATACTTGATCATCAATTTTACTATTCTCAAATCTAATTTCTCCTCTTAAACCATCATTTACAATCGTTTCCCCTTCATAAGGCATTTTCAATCTAATTGTATAAGGTTCTCCTGCGACCAATTTGAAACTTTCAACTTCTTCTTTAGAAAGATTTCTACAATGACCGTCATATCCAGGTGCTTGTTTCATCGCAGTTTGTCTTTCTCTCAATTTTTGCAATCTTTCAGGTGTACAAAAACAGTAATATGCCCTACCTTTTTCTACCAATTTTTTTCAAAGATATTCTTTATATATTTCAAATCTTTCAGACTGTCTATAAGGGGCCTCTATCCCCACCAACATCTGGACCTTCATCATAATTAAGTCCAAGCCATTTCATCGCATCAAAAAAATTTGTTGTTCCGAATCTTTCAGAAAATCTAGTTCTATCCGTATCTTCGATTCTCAATAAAAAGTCTCCACCATTATGTTTTGCAAATACATAATTAAAAAGACCAATGTAGGCAGTTCCCACATGTGGATCTCCAGTTGGAGACGGTGCTATTCTAACTCTTACTCTTTTTGTTATCACTATTTGACATTTTCTCTTTTTCTCCTATCTATTTGTTATTCTTTTTATATTATATAATAAAATGAATTATTGTGCAACAACTATTGTGTAAATTCCAATTTTACAACAACGGTTATCTAAAAATTCTAACTGTCTTCTTTTTAGGTTATATTTTTTTACATAATCTTCCATTATTTTCACTGCTATTGGTCTATTAAACCTTCTCGCAAATTCAATTACTGTTAGTCCCCATTTATCTTTTTACTAAAAGAGGAAGTCCTGGTTGAGAAAAATATTAGCTGATATAGTGGTAACATTTCCATTTCAGGAGCACCAATATTAAATAATTCCTTGAAAGCAACCGTTTTCTCTTTCTTGTATATTGTTGTTATATCTGCACCTTTTTCCAATAATGTTTTACACAATATTGTCATTTTTATTATATCTCGTCGTCCATAAGAAAAATAAAGGAAAAAAACATGCTTATTCCATCTTCTCTTATTATTTTAACATCTGCTCCTTTATTTATAAGAAAAATTTGCTATTTTATATCTTTCTTTTGATTTTGTATTACATAATCGTGAAAAGTAAACTTCGTCCTGATGGACTTATTTCATTTTGATCTCCTTCTTTAAATATTTTTAAAAATTCTTCATATGTTCCCATATCTGCTACTTTGAATAAATTGTCATAGTTTTTGTCCTTTCTCTATTTTTGTAGGTATTTTTCATTTGTTGTTTTTTTGAATTATATTTTGTATATTATTTATATAATCTGGCTTATATTCTAATAATGGTACTGTTTTGTATTCTAATAAAGGTATTGTCGACGAATTAAATTGAGGTAATAACGGAGTTGTTGTATTTTTCAAAAGTGCGTAAATAATTTTTGTGTAAATAGAATAGCTGAAGTCTTTGAATTTACTAGATTTTTCTATTAATTTGCACAAAATTTTTGGACTATCCCTTATTTTACTTATATTTTTTTCAAACTTATTATCATCTTCATAATATCTGCTTACACTTTTTCTTTTTATCATTTTCAACATCAAGAAGATAATAAATTCTTTTATCTTTATCATGCCAATAAATTTTTTTCTAACAGTTGCTTTTTTTATCAGGATATTTAATTAATTTAACTTTATCACCTATATCAAATTTTTGGTTTACTTATCAGTTCATATCCTTCTCTTTTTTTATTCTCATTTTTTTCATTGGTTGTTAATAATTCTACTAGTATGTATTCTTCATTCTCATCATCTCTTACACACTTTAATATTGTGAAGTTGGATCTCCGTATGCTTTTTGTACTCTCAAAATCATAATATTTTAATCTTGATTCCCATATAAGAACCCTTTAAAACACCATAAGTTCCTAAATAATTTTTGTTTCATTTATTTTACTCCTTTTCATAGGGAACAAATCCCTCAAATTTTTCTATCATAATATTTATCTGGGACTTTATTTTAAAAATAATTTTTCAACTTTACCTAATGAACTTGAATCAGGTCTAAAATGTCCACTGGCATTATCCACTTTAATTATTTTTCCCACCTTGAATAGTTACAATTCCCAGACCTTGTACCTTTAGGGTTCAAAAACCTCCTATTAGAGTTGGGTGAGGCAATGAATCTGTATCTATAAGACCAGTTTCCACACCTTATTTTTAAACCTCTATTTATAAACAGATTCCACTTCTTATGTTCAGATTATTAAATATTTCTATAACTATATTTTAACAAACAGATTTCTTTTTAGCCATAACAAAAACCTCCAAATATTATATAGTTATTTTATCATATATTATTTAGAGGTTTTAAACAAAATTCTGGACACTCTCATTTATTTTTATTTTTTCCATTTTTGTATGTTTTTCTCTTTTTATCTTTATAAGTTTCTTTTTCTATCTGAAATTTCTATAATTAATATTAATAAAAATATCATTTTTATTTCATTTACGATTCTATAAGAGCCTACTCGATATCTCCATAATCCTTTTAAATTTCCTGTAAAGTGCTTTCCTCTTTGCTTTGGATTTTGTGTACCGATTAAATTTTCTGAAATCCATTTTTTAGAAGTTTAGCAATTGCTTTTATTTGATTTAATTAATTTTTTTAGATCTTTTTCTGCAGATTCAGTAAATTTTACTTCATAAAAATTTTTCCATTATAATCCTAGCCTTTTTAAAAAAACTTCTTGACGAGAAGCATTTTTTCAGATTTTTGAATTTTTCCCATCTTCTTAATATTCTTTTTCATCTTCTTCAGTTATTTCATCATATATTTTTGTCTAAAATTAAATTACGGACAAAAGATGACATATTAAGATTATTTATATTTGAATATTCTTTTTAAAAGTTCTAAATCTTCTTTTTCCATTCTCAATGATAATGTAGGCATTTTTTACCCCTCAATTGTAATATTTATATTACAATTGTACCAAGTATTATTCTATTTGTCAAGATATGAAAAAAATTTTTAAGATAGTAAATCGATATGGATTTTTACTCAAGATGTATTTCCGATAAACTCAAAAAACAATTGAACCTTTTTAAGAGAAATGTTGCAGAAATATTCCTTTTATACAAAACTTTTTTTGAATGCCCCCTTTTTACTATCCTAACTGTAAAGTTAACATGATTGTGCAGGGAATTTTTATCATTATATTTCTACACCTTGCTTTAAACTTCTATTTATAAACAGATTCCACTTCTTCTGTTCAGACTATTAAATATTTTTTTATAACTCTATTTTAAATTAATCTCAGTAACGGCTTAAATATATTATTCATTTCCCAAATTCTTCATAAGTAATATCTGCCTTGTCATTAAAGATAATGTATATACCCTTTTTCAAGTAACTGAACTTCATTCGCTTTCCCTTTGAGTCTTTCTAGAAGGCTCTTCCTTAGGTATTTTTATTGACTTAGTGTAACTCTCTTCATTGAAATACATCACTGGGGATAGTGTAAATAATACATCTCCGACATTCCTATGTTACAATTTTTTCTCCTTCAGTTTTTAAAAATTCAGGATTTATACTTTTTCCATAAGTTCTTGTTTCCGGAATTCTTCCTTCCTCATAAGCACCATTATAAAGTACATATAAATCGACAACATAAGGATCAAAAACATTTATCACCTTTGGAAGATCTTCATATTATTTTTTTATAGTCTATCAACTTGTATGTTGTCTTAAATTCATAATGTAACTTATCCCAACATGTCGATAACATCCTTTCATCTCTCCAATCATATGAACCTTCTATTGAAACTCCTTTAGTTTTAACATTTTTAGCATCATAAAAACATATTAGTTCTGTCCCAAAGTCAGGTGTTTCTGGAATTTTACTATCTTTCAATCCTAAAAGGAGCTTTCCAGTTTTGACAGTCCTTCCATAACTTTCTCATGTCTTTCTTCCATTGATTCATTTACATCTACTTTTCTGTATATTCTGATAGTTCTTTCTTTATTTTCCATTTCTTTATTTCCTTTCGTAGAATTTATAAAATTAGGATAATGGGGTGCCATCTTAATTTATATTTTAGATTTTTGAATTTTGCACAAAATTCTGGACACTCTCTCTTCTAAAAATTTTCTTTTAAAGTTTTTCAAACATTTTTTTGAACTTCATTATCATTATAAATATCTTCATAAGCATTCACAATAATTTCAAGTTCTTTCAAAAAGTCTTTTTAGAAATTATCTCAACATTCATTTCGTCTCTAGAGTTTCTAAATCTTTCTTCTTTTAAATCATTAATATTTTTATATTTCAATAATGCAACATCACTTTTTTTCAAGTTTTTTTCTTTGTGTGAAACCCTACTATACCTCTACTATCATGATATTCTAATTCAATATTTTTATATTCTATTTCAATTTTATTTTTTTCAAAATGTTTATAATAAATTTTTCTAAGTTCGTTTTTAAGTAATATGTACTTTTTCTTTTTATTCAAAAATTTCTTTTAATTTTCCTTCTTTTTAATAAAAATGAATAAAAATTTTTTTAATATATTAATATCCCAATAATTGATATATTTCCTATTAAAGTTTATGAAACTATAATTATAAATATTTTCTTTTTTTGTTATATTCAATCAGAAAAATTTCTTAATTTATCTCTATTTAAAAAAATTATTTAAATCAAACTTTTATCTTATATTTTTTTCAAATTATCTGTATATTGTGTATAATTATACAATTCTTGTTCAATAAAAAGCATAAAAATCACTATAATCTACCATATTTTTTTAGATAATATAAATAAAAACTATAAAATAACTCCTCATACGAATAATATACTCTGATTTCCTTGAAACTTTCATTTAGTTCTGCTATGTACAAAGAACTTTCATTACTAATATAATAACCATAATTTTTCAATAATACTTGTTTTAACTTCTCCACTTTTATAAATTTCAGAAATTAAAAAAAGCAAAAATTTCCTATTTCATTTACTAAATTATTAAAAATCATATTTACTCATTTTTTTAAATTTTCAAAAATTTTCTTTTATTTTTTTACTATCTCCATTTATTTTTCCACCTTTACTTAAACCTCTATTTAAAAACCACCTTCACTTCTTTCCCATAAAATGCAACCCCAATCTTCAAAATATTCTTTATCCCTCTTGCCTTAAGCTTCGTATCATATTTCTTCTCATCAATCTGCTTCAACGCCTTCTCTGCTTTCTCTTCCATTCCCTTTTTCGTCTTCGATATTTTAAATTCCATAAGATAAGCCTTCTCATTACTCTTTATCAGAATCATCGCAAGATCGTATCTTCCATATCCACTTTCATCATTTGAAATAATCTCATATTTTCCCATCAAAAATCCTACAAGCCCTATCATAAACACCTGATAAATCTTCTCCATTTCTTTATCCAAGTCAAAATGACTCAGCATATTTATCATTATTTCTCCCAATGTCTTTTCAAATTTTTTAATATCTCCATTTTCAAGCGCTTTTTATCAAAATATTTGTTTTTACTTCTGTTCCAAAAATCTGTTCAAGAACATATTACCAAAAATATTTTTCGTATTTCCTTATTTGGTATCTTTTAAATTATAAATATTTGAATCAGATTCTTTTTCCTGATTTTTTTAGCTTTTGTCAAATATCCGCTATACAAAAAGTAACTGCCATATCTCATCGTCGTTACTTTAAAAGACTTTTTTATCGTTGTTCCATCTGAAATATATTTTTCAATGCTTTCCCCATCAGTAAATCGTTTTTAAATCATCATAAACACTTTCTCCGAGCATGATCAAGCATATTTTCTAGAAGTGTATTCCTGAAATATTTGCCCAATATGCCTTGATTTCTTTTTCTCTTACATAATTTACAATAGACCAAGGATTGTACACTTTTACTTTCTCCAAAAATATATCCATCATACCATTCTTTAACCTCTTCAATTTTTGTATTTCATCCCAAAGTAATCAAGCATTTCAATCACTTCACTTTCAAGAAGTCCAAAAATACTCTGAATATTTTTTTATTCAATATTGTATCTACTTTTAAATTATTTAAACCAGAGAATATCCCTTCCTTTATAATCCTTGTTATTCCTGTCAAAATACCATATTTCAAGGAATTGTTTGTCTTTAGTGCCGAGTGTAAAATGTTTGAAAAAAATTTATTGCTTCATTGTAATATCCTTTATCAAAGGCATTTATTATTGGAGCATCGTATTCATCTATTAAAATTATAACTTTTTCTCCATAATATTTATTTAAATAATTTGATAAATCTAGGAGTGATGTTTTTAAAAATTTCTCTCATTTCCTATTATTTCCCAAATTTTTATCAAATTGTCTTTTTCAACAACATTTAATTTTTCTCTTAAAAAGTTATATTCATTAAAAATTTTTATACATAATATCCTTAATGCTTTTCAAGACATTCTTCCCAAGTATCTTCTTTTTAAATCCTTCAGTGAAATGAAAATTACAGGATATTTCCCTGTTCACTCATATATTCACTATTAGATACTTTCAAATTTTTCAAAAAGCTTTTTATTTTTCTTCTTTATCTTTTTACATCAAAAAAATATTTAATCATTGACATATTTAATGTTTTTTCCAAATCTTCGTGGCCTTGTAAATAATGTAACTTTCGATTTATTCATTAACATTTCATCTATTAGTAAAGTTTTATCTATATAATAATATCCTTCTTGTATCAACTCTTTAAAATCCTCAATCCCCACAGGAACGACTTTTTTTCTCATAAAATCACTCCCTTTTTATTTTTTTATAACTTTCAATATATTCTTTCAATATATTAATTATACCATAACTTGATATTTAAAATGAAGTCATTTGAACACTCTGTGACACTTTCTTTTTAAATTCGAGATTTGAAAATATTTTGAGAATTGGTTTGGGAGTATGGACTGGAGAGTATTGATGAAAATCTAAAAGAGACTGTCTCAACTTTGATTCTGAATTTGTACAAAATTTTTATGCACTCTGGAATATATTATGTTTTTGAGTTTACACAAAATTTTGGACGCTCTTATCAATATTATTTTATCTTTTTACTTTTATAGAATCTGTTGGGTAAAAATTGTTTTAAATATCCGAATTATATGCGATACAAAAAAATAACCGCTGTCTTTTACAACAACGATTATTAAAAATTAACTTTTTATTCTATTCTGAAAAAAATCAAAATTGTTTCAAAAGTTCCACCATCATCAACTTTTTTTCTTGTCTGATGATGTCATATTTTTGATTTATGGCTTTTTACTGCATTGTCTAAATTATCTTCAGTTCCATTTACAAATATTTTTTAAAATTTTTATTGTTATCAAAATTTGATAATTTTTTTCTAAAAAGTATATTTGTATTCACCACTCTTTTTCCTTTTTGTAAATAATTTTATAAGTTGAAGAAGTATTTACTTCCTTTAACATTTCTGAACTAATAACATTTGCTTGATTAAAATTTAATAATTTTTACAGAGATACATTTATACTGAATACAACAATCAATGTTACTAATATAAAGTTTATTTTTCATATTTATATCCTTTCCTGAAGTTACCATAACTCCATCTAAAGAACTATGGAAAACTACCTAAGTAACTTAGATAGTTCCCATATATATTTCCTACAAATTTTTCCATAAAATCTTTATAAAATTCCATAAATTCAGAGATGCTTTTTATCACGTTCTATATATATATATATATATATATTTATCATTAGAAAGTTTTTAATAAAACTGAATCTAAAGTTTTAGATTTATATTTATCTCTAACTTTATAAGTGTTAACACCTTTATTTGTAGAAATTAATTCAGTATTTAAATCTAAATTATTGTTATTGTATATTGATTTTGTTGAACTGTCATCATCATAATAAAAGGAAAAACCAATATTGTTTATTTTATCATAAAAAAATATTTATATCCTTTACCATTTTTTTATAATAAAACCTTTTGGAACATTTACAAATACTCCTTTTTCTATTTCTAAATTTTCTTTTGGTCTTAATAATAACGTTTTTTTACATATTCTCTAAACTTTCATCTCATTTTCTCTACGTAAAACATAAATACCACCAAAATTACTTTTTAGAATCTCCTAAGTCATTACATCCATTTTCACTATAAACGACAACTGCTACACCGACTAATGTTGATAATGCAGTAGTTACACAAGAATTTAGGCAAAATATTGAAACTATTCCTAACAATGCTAATTTTTAATTTTCTCATCTTAATTACTCACTCTTTCTCTCAGATTTTTTTAAAATTTTTTTCTAAATTGTTGTTGTTATTTTACTTCCTCAATACTGTTTATGAGATCTATAAGAAAATTATTGTATTCTTTTTCAGATTCATCATAGTAAGCATAAATGTAAACATTTTGATATTTTTAGTGACGATATATTTATTACCATATGCAGATAATATTTTTATATTTTTTTATATTTTTTTATTATATCTTTATCTTTATCATAGTTTTCAACAATATAACTACTACCAGAAAAAGGAAATTTTACAAATATATCGATTTCCATTTTTCTTTATCATAAAATATTTAATATCTCCATCTTTTTTTAAAATTATACCTTTTCGGAACTTTAATAAAAACTCCTTTTGTTATTTCTATTGTATCTTTTTCTCTATTTTTTTAAAGAATTTACATATCCAGTAAATTTTGGTTTATCTTTATAGTAAAAGTTTTTCTATTCCATCAGGACCTCCGCCACTAGGACCGAACTCATCAAGAATTGAACCCAAGAAAAAAATCCAGTTGTTAAACAAGAACTCAAACAAAAATACTTAATAAACACAATATCAACAATTTTATTTTTCATCTTAATTACCTCTCTTTCTCTCAATTTCTTTAACTGTTCATTTTATATCTTGAGATTTTTCTCTATTTATTTCAGGTTTTTAGCATATTTACACCTTCATCAGGATTTATATTCTTATATGGATTATTTCTTGGAACATTCATAAGTATTTGTTCTTTCTTTGTTTAATCAAATCTTCCTGTTTTTAAAGGTATTATCATAGTTTTCTTTTGTTACCATCATTATTAAAATACAGTCTTGATTTTTCAAATTCAATCATTTTCTTACCATTCTTTAACTAACTCTTTTAAAAATTCGTAATCTTTTTCTCATTTTCAGTGTTTGAGAGTATACCAAAAGTAAAATAAATATCCTTACCTATTCTATTTACATAATCTTTCTCGGAAGGATAAGATTTTTGAAAAATAAATATGCTCTCCTATTTTATTTATATACTCATTTGTTCCATCTATTACTCCAGTCATTAAATTTTCATTTTCATCTAATCTAAATCCCAAAGGAAAACCTATTTGTTTTTCTTTATCATATAAATAGTAACTAACCAAAGATCCATATCCTCCAAATATATCATCACTATCATGGTTATATTTCTTTAATGTTATATTTTTCTGGCAATAATATTTTTCTTCCTTCAATCTCTACATATTCTTTCTTTCTTTCCAATATTTCTTTTTAAATAATTTTCATACTCCTTTTTATCAAGAACTATATAAATTCCTTGTGGATCTTTTTAGTTGCCTTAGGCATTCCTGTCATCATACATCCATGATCCGCACAGAAACTTGCAAGGGTAAAACAAGAATTTAAACAAATTATTGATACTATTATCAATAATACAAACTTCAAACTTTTCATATTATTCACCTATCTTTTTCTTAAATTTTCTAAATAATCATTGATATTTAACTGTTTTATGGAGTGTCCCCAAAAAAATTCAGACTATTTTTAAACAATTTCTTTGTTTCCTTTCTTTATGGCTTTCTTCGTATTCATTTAGACTTATAAATCCTATTTTACTGTGTATTCTGCTATTATTATACCATATTTCTATATACTCGTACATTCCAGTTCTTAAACTTTCTAAATTTTCAAATTTTTCATTATGTACATATTTTTCAATGTTGCATGGAATGATTCTATACAGGCATTATCGTAAGGATTCCCTTTTTCTGTCAGTATACCTTTTACTTCTCTTGTTCATAATCAAATTCCTTTTCCTTAACTATATTTTTAATAAATAGAAAACTAGTTTTCAATTTATTTGTCCAAGGTTTTAGGGTACACTCCAAATTTTTTCCATAATTTCGACCTCCT
>BNJU01003840.1_pt1 | contig 26568 bp, 48 predicted proteins | sample 8539281 | NCBI WGS metagenome assembly BNJU01 (sample SAMD00202456, study PRJDB9452) | human saliva metagenome | isolation source: human saliva | place: Japan
TGGGACAGAAATCGGTAATTCGTTGAGAATTCGATTTCGTCGTCCCATCCGCACAGTTGAGTAGGGGCTGTAAAAGCTGATGAAATCAGCGTAGTGAAACCCACTCAACCACTGCGTCTTGCTCGACAATCCAAAGACAATTGAGAGGCTTGGACTTTTGTCCCAGCCTCTTTGAAATCTCAATTTTAACGCTTGATTAAAGCTGGCCAAGAAAAAAATATTTTTCAGAAGACATTTATAGATACGGCTGCAGAACCTTTGACAGCGTCGCATAGCCAGCAATAGTCAAATGCAAGCCATCCGTCGTAAAATCCTCCCGCAGCTGACCTCTCTCATCCAAGAAGTTATCATAAAGGTCGATAAAATGGACATTGGTATAGATGCTTGCTAGGTCTTGATAAGCCCGATTGAGGGCTTGGATTTTCTCATTCGTCCGGATATAAACCGTCCCTCTGTACTGTTCTTTCTCATTCACAGGCAGGACGGACAGCAACTGGATCTGAGCCAGAGGATAGTCGCGGAAATCTCCTGAATAACTGCTTCCAGATTGGCCAGTGTTTCAGCCTGAGGCATCTCCTTGCCAATGTCGTTGGTTCCAATCAGGAGAAAGACCTTGTCCAGAGCCTGCCCAAAGAGATGGGCATCCAAGTTCTCTAAAAGCAAATCAGTCTTGTAGCCACGAATGCCACGATTGACCAAGGTTTTAGGGACTTTGCACTAGCTCGTGCAGTGGGAAAGTATTCCACAATCGAATCACCGATAAAAAAATAATCGCTGGCTCTTTTACCGCAAGCTGATTCAGATCCCGATAATTTTTCTGAATCTTTGCCTGCTCATTTAAAAAGCCACTGTTCTAATAGTTGAACTGCCATTTAGACTCCTTTTTTTCTAAGTATTGCTCAATTACCTGCAAAAACGCCCAGCCTCTGCATTGGCTGGTGCCAAGCGACTGAGCAATGCGCTTAATCTTCTCATCTCCCATTTTCCATAGCATAGGAGAAATCCGCTAGTTCCAGCATTTCCAAAGTCATTTTCGCTGTCGCCAAAAGTCATGATTTCCTTGCTTTTTGATTTGCCACCGATCCATGAGCTGACGAAGCCCCCAAGCCTTGTGAAGGCCTTCTTGGATAATGTCAATCGCACCATAGCCGCTGGTCACAGCACTCAATCTTCCAGCAAATGCTGTATTGATCTGCCGCGTAATCTCTGCTGCTTGCGCTTCATCTACCATAACGCTCATCTTTAGCACTTCTTCAAACGGATGATCTTTGCAGATTGGGTACGAAATTCATTCGTTTTGTAGAAATGGGCCGCCATTTCCTCTGTCATAATCTTGCTAATCATCGGAAAATCAGTGCCAGTCCTGAACAAAAGCCACCTTTAGTGGAAGTGACCACCAGATGCACCTCTCGTTCTTGACCCTGAAAATAAGCCAGCGTGTCCGCAATCAAATCAGGCTGCCAGAAAGGTGCCCAGCAACATTTCATTCTTTTTCAAAGATTCTAGCGCCGTTGGCGACAATCAGAGGTCATACGCTCTGTCAAATCGCCCAACAATAAAGCGCATTCGTTGGATTTCATTGCCCGTCGCAATGACAAACTTGATGTCCCGCTCTTCCAGCTGGTCTAAAAACTGCTGTCAGACGTGGCAAATCCAGCTCGCCTCTCGGATCCAAAAGGGTGCCGTCCATATCCGTAGCGATCATTTTAATCGGCATCTTCCCACCCTCATTTCTATAATCTCAGATACTTATTTTTTTCACTTTATTCCATAAATATTTGAGATAATCTTTCCCCTTTTAACTTTTTGACTAATGATTTTTCAAAATCTTTTACTTGGGCATCTACTTGATTTTTAGCACTTTTCCCCGCAATCGCATAGCAACTTCTAACCGTATGGTAACCAGCCGAGCCTCGATTATTCTGAGGGGCTTTGAAGGCTTGCCCGTCATTTCGAATCGCCAGCCTACGAAACTGGGGATCCCACTGGGCTGGACTTTTGACATCGTAGTAATAATGGGAACTATGATTGAAAAACGAAGATTTCTTCCCATAATTAAAACTAGCTCCATTGACTAGCCCATTTTGACTGCTCTTTTCTGGATCTAGGATATTGAGAAATTGCCCTTCCCTATCCAGAATAAACTCGGTATGGAAACGATGGAGAATCTTGATATTGGCCTGATAGGGCTGCTGGTCTGGATAGGTCACCTTGCCCTTATCGACAAAGGCTTTATTGTGCAGCCGTGAAGATTCCCAGAGCTGGCAATCCAGATCAGGATGCGCCTGAAAATAGGCTAGAGAGCCTGGCCATCTGTCATCCCTGGCTTACGAAAATGCTCTCTAATCCACTGGGCCTGCTGACTGGAAATGACGTAGCGAAACTGGTGCAACTGACCTTTTAACCTTTGATTTCCACTGTCTGCAATAAAGTCTGCTGGAGAAAAAGCCTGCCGAATCGTATGACAAAACTGGCGCCAAAAGGGAGCGTGAGGCGATAAGTCCGAATGCATGCGCGAGAGCAGTTTGGTGATTTCTGCTGCTTCCCCGCTCAATTCGTCAGGCATGTCCATATGGAACATAGCTAGCTCTAACAAGTTCTCAGCTTGCTGGGGCTGGACTGCTCGACATTCAAAAGACCACAGTTTCTGAAAGAGGGGACTGCCAAATATGAAAGCTTCCTCAAAAAGACCTTGGCGAGCTGATCCATGTGGTAATGACGCCGTTTCTGCTAGAAAAACTTTATCGAGAGCAGCTTGAGACCAGCCGAGCGCTTGTAATTCTGTATAGTATTGCTCTATTTCTACTTCCATCACCATCCACATCCATCATATGAAATTTCTTCAGCACCTTTTGGGGCTTCGCTAGCAGGCTCATGCAGCCTTCGATAGCTCTCCTATTTACCTCTAAATATGCCAAAATTTCATGTAAAAGTCAACGTACAAAGGAACATTCAAGCTCAAATTGTATTCTTTCAGCATTTTTTGCTATACTAGTCTTAGGAAAACAACGAGGACAAAAGATGACGCCAAATAAAGAAGACTATTTAAAATGTATTTACGAGATTGGCACGCGCCAGGGAAAAATCACCAATAAAGAAATCGCCCAGCACATGCAGGTTTCTCCGCCGGCCGTGACGGAGATGATGAAGAAAATGCTGGCTGAAGAACTCCTAATCAAGGACAAAAAGGCGGGCTATCTGCTGACTGACCTAGGCCTGCAGCTGGTCTCTGACCTCTACCGCAAGCACCGATTGATTGAGGTGTTCTTGGTCCAAAAGCTGGGCTACACCACGGACGAAATCCATCAGGAAGCCGAGATTCTAGAACATACCGTTTCTGAGCGCTTTGTCGCAGGCTTGGAAAAAATGCTGGATTTCCCAGAGACCTGCCCTCATGGTGGCACAATCCCAGCCAAACACCAGCTGCTAAAGAAAAAAATACCATCAAACTCTGGCCTCCGCTCAGGAGCCTGGTAGCTACCTCATCCGCCGTGTCCACGACGACTTTGAGCTTTTGGCTTATCTGGAAAAGCACAATCTGAACATAAACCAAGAAATCAATTTCCTCCAGTATGACGACTACAGCCAGCTCTATCAACTAGAAGTAGACGGCCAAGCAATCCAAGTTAGCCCTATGATTGCCCAACAGATTTATGTGGAAAAACTATAAACAGAATCCCAGTTCAGACTTTTTAGTCTAAACTGGTTTTTTATTGACAAAAATAAAACGTCGGACTATAATAAGTGTACTTACAAAATATCTAGAGGAAAAGCTAATGGAAAAATCGCAGTTTAACTCCATCTACAAGGATGAATACAAAAAATCAACCGGTCTGCTCTTTATCCGCGCCTACCACAAGTGGCATGGGCTGATAAAAAATGAGCTGAAAACCATTGATTTAACCCATCCTCAGTTTGTCATTCTGACCACTCTTGCAGCGCTTCTGCGTCAGCAAGAATGGGTGAGTCAGACCGATATTGCCCGATTTTTCTGACATGGATGTCATGACCGTATCCCAAATCATCCGCCTCTTGGTCAAGAAAGATTTGATCATGCGGGAAGTCCATCCCAAGGACAGCCGCGCCAACATCATACTCCTAACGGATATGGGGCTGCAAAAGGTCAACCAAGCCCTTCCTCTGGTAGAAGGCATTGATCAGGCATTCTTTGGAAAATTAGAAGATAAAACAGAAGTATTCAATCAACTTTTAATAGCACTGGAGGCAGAAAATGACTAGATTTTGGATTGGTGTCGTATCAAAAGAACACGTCCTAAGAGGTGTAGAGGAGGCTTTTGCCAAGTCTGCCATGGAAAGAAAGCACCACTGAACCGAATGAAAAAGGAGATTACCTTCTGTACTACAGCCCCAAGTATCAGCTGAATGGTCAGGAAAAAGCTGCAGGCCCTTTACAGCAGTTGGCAAGATTCTAGATGACACAGCCTATCAAGTAGAGATGTTTGAAGGTTTCTTCCCTTTTCGACGTGACGTCAGCTACTACCAGCCTGTCAAAGACTGCCCCATTGAGCAAGTCCGACAGCATCCTCAGTGGCACCAATATGCTTCTCAGATAAGATACGGACATTTTCGAAGTTTCGAAAAGAATTTTTTTCTCTATATCTTTGAACAGATGAAGGGAAGAATAGGAGGCTGGGACATCCCGACCTCCTATTTTTCGTATCCGATATCATAATGCTCTATAATTGTTTTAGCAGGAATTATGGAGTTTTTTCAATGAAAAATCCTATCTACCTTACTGAAAAGTATAAATTAAATCAATAGAAAGATGTATGAAAAATAACCAAATCATCACAAACCGCCTAGAAAGACCAAGGCTTTTCTGATCAAAATAATACTCTAGACACTTCCACTTCATCAAGTTTTTAAAAAGAAAGAAAAGATCCTATTTTTCCTTTGCAAACCTTTTTCACTTTTTGCTAGAATGATGTCAAAAATTAAGAAGGACAATATTATGCCACAAAATCTCTTTAAAGAATTAGCCCAACTGGAGCAAGTAGAAGCTCTGGCTCTCGGAGGCTCACAGGGCTGGCCAACATTTTGACCAAGACTCAGACTATGATGTCTATGTCTCACCTGAGCGCTCCTCTCGCGCCAGCCATCCGTCAAGAAATCCTCAGCAAGTACTGCTCCTATATGGAAATCGGCAATCAATTTTTGGGAACTGGAAGACGACTGCGTCCTCAATAATGGTATCGAGATTGAGCTGATTTACCGCTCGCTGGACGACTTTTGACCAAGACCTGCAGACTGTCGTTTTAGAGCACCAAGCCCAGAATTCTTACACTACCTGTATGTGGTACAATCTGGTCCACAGCAAGATTCTCTACGATCGAGACGGCCGCTATGCTGCTCTCCAGAGCAAAGTACAGCCTGCCCTATCCAGCTGAGCTGAAAAAGAATATCATCAGCAAAGCAGCTCCTGCTCCTCGACCAGCTATGCCAGCTTTTTCAAGACAGATCAAAAAGCCCTCAAGCGCCAAGATCTGCTCAGCATCAATCACCGCAGCAGTGAGTTTTTTTCGCTTCTTACTTTGATGTCCTCTTTCGCCTCAATGAGCAGCTCCATCCAGGCGAAAAAGCGCATGCTCCAGTATGCCAAAGAAAATTGCTCCCCGCCTGCCCTCAGGATTTTTGAAGCCAATGTCCAAGACTACTTCCAACATCTCTACCAGCCAGACCAGCAGCAGAAAAGCGGTCCTAGCTTTGGATAGCCTCCTAGACAATCTTAAGCTCTTGATTGAAGCATCCATCTAGAAATTTCAATAGATAAAAAGCTCATGAAGCCCAGCTTTTTCAGCAGGTTCATGAGCTTTTTCTATTTTCGACAAGCAACCTAAGGCTTATTTGTTAAAGATTGACTGTCTGAAGTCGTCTGTCTCACGAAGATAGGCATTGTAAATCTTCTTCTTGAGCAGGTTGACCCAGCTAGCTTCCACACGATTTGTCGCATTGGTAATGTTTCGCACATCCTCTGCGACTGCTTCGTCCATTAGCTTCTGCATCTCTGCATACGAGCGAATGGTTACCTGCTTAGTACTGTTTGGATTTCTGAGTTCGTACTCGATGGTGATTGGTTTGAGCTTGGTTAGCTGGTCAATCCGCTCTTGGTACATGGCCTTCTTAAAGGCCGCCCATGAAGCATACTCACCCTTGAATACATTTTCCAAGACCTTCTGATCTGTCACCAGACCAACATCTCTCCTGAGCCAGCCATCCCAGGTCGTCTTGCCTTCTGCAGCAGCCTCTTCGGAGAATTTCCCTGAGACATAAGGGACGAATCCTTCATGGTAGCCCTTGGCTGCCAGCAATTCATAGGCTGTGCGACGGAACATGACGTCACCCGGCGCCCCATTTGGATTGCTCAAGGCTGAGTAGATTGGCGAGAAGAGGCTGAGACTGAGGTAGCCATTGCGCGGATACCGTCCGCTATCCTTATTCTCCCGACGGGTGATGACATCATTGTCAATCAGGGACTCGAAGCTCTTCAGCTGCTTGATTTCCTCAGCAGTGAAAAGCTGCGCGTCTGGTTACCAGCATGGGTCTGCTTGCCATATTTATCTGTGATATAGTAATTCTCCATCTTTCTGAAACCACTGGAGCTTGGCTGCATCGCTCTGCTTTGACCATCGAAGTCCCCTCTAGGTAATCCAGCGTGTAAATCATGTCAAACATGCCATGGACATAGTGCTGCAAATCTGCCGCATTTTGGACACGTTCCTTGAAGTTGTAGGTATGCATCCGTGTCTTAGAATCCTTGTCCGTCTTGAAGAGGGTATTGAGGGTAATGGTAGGCTCATTTGGACTTGGTGTGGACTGCAAGAGACCACGCGCATAAAGCTCAGCCCCCTAGTCCTTCGCGGCGACCATAACCTTCAAAGTAGATAGAACCATCGGAATTATGGGTCATTTCATGGGTGTGAGACAGAGTTCCCATAGTCTTCTAACAAAGCGAGCAGCATCAAAGTGGGTGACACTTCCCGTAGCATAGGCATTGTAGCCCTTGCTTGGATACCACTTGCCGGCTGGTCCAAAGAATTCCTGCATAGCTAGTGATTTCTTGTCATTAGCTGGAGCCCAATATCTTTTCCCATCCTTATCAACCAATGAGAAATCCCATCATAAACCAGAACAGAACGGAAGAGCTTGTCCTTGCTTTCAGGACTTAGGATCTTATACCAGAAATCATAGTGGTCACGCTGCCATTCAGCTGACTTTCTAACTCGGTCTTCGACATACTCTGCCAGCTCTGCATCTGTCCGTACCTTGCCATCAACCAGATCGCGGTAGCGATCATAAGCTCCCATGGAGACAGTGGACATATTGGAGATGACATAGACACCCTTTCTCAGTCATGGTCAAGAGTGGCAGGAGCATGCCCTTATGTTCCCAATCATCCGCAGTAATCTTGTCGTAAACGCCGACAGAATACTTGCTCTTGTCCTTAGCTGTATCTTGAAGCTGTCTCGCTTCTGCTATATCCGATTTAGACTCAACGATGTAGGCTTTTGTATTGGTCTTGAGCCATTCGTTATTGGTCTTGTCTGGCAGGAAGAGCTGGCGATAGCTTTCCAGATAGTTAAAGAGCCCGCGCTTACCAGTAGCTTCAGAGAGCGAGTTATCGTAAGCCAGATGATTATTCTTGGCCTTGAGATTTTTCAAAACCAGACTGACCGAGTGCAATGATGGTGTCCAGCGTTGAAGCCTTATGATTGCCAAAGAAGTCAAACTTATAGGCTGACAAATCCTTGACATTGGTCTTGTCATAGTTGATATTATACCAACGGTTGAGATAGGTCAGACCCAGCATAAAGGCTTCCTTATTGGCTGTAATCTTCTGAGCCACATAGTCAGCCACAACATCGCCTTCAGTATTGATGGACTTGTCCATAGCCAGAACTTTGCGTAACTCTTCTGCCAGCTTGGTTTTGACTTGCTCAAAGGCTGTGTCCAGATAGAGCTCATCCAGAGAAGCATCCCCATTCACTCCTAAAACAGTTCGCATGGCTGGTGAGTCAAGGACAACCTTGTTCAACTCTGGCAGCACTTGATTGAGAATCCCTGCTATAGTCTGATAGGAAGGCTTCTGGTGTATAAAGGAGGTCTAAGCCATTCACAGTGTATTCTGCGATAGCTTGATGTTTGAAGTCTCCCTTATAAGTCAGATTCAGATAGTCAACCGTCTTATCCTCAAAGTGCAACATCAGGCGGTTAATCGCAGTCTTGTTGCTATGGATATCAGTGATCATCTGGTCACCCTTCATCGGAACCACATCCAGCAGATACTCTCTATTGAGCTTGTGATGATCTGGAAGTTTATTTCCATAGGCAACGATGGTTTCCTTATTGTAGAATGGCAGGAGTTTTTCCATATTAGCATAGGCTATCAGACGGTCTTCACGAGCATTCTTTTCCTTACTGTAGTCAACAGTATGGAGGTTGAGATTGCTATCTTCTAGCGTGGTGCTAATATCTAGGCTCGCCAGCTTCTCTTCTGCCTCGTCCAAAGCTTAGAGTAGACGTGACAAACTGATCATTGCCTCAGAGTTTCGTTTCCTTCAACGGCATAGGCTTCTCTGATGCGATCATTCTTGTAATCTTGGTCGCCAGAAATACTGTAAACATTTGTACCGCTGACATTGCTGATAACATTGTCAATCAAGCCATTGAAAGTAATTGGAACCAACTACTCCACCGATTTGACCGTTCTTGGTGGAATTTTTGGATCTTTCCAGTCACATAAGAACGGCTGATACGGGCATTGTCTTCAAGCGACCGACCAAACCGCCGAAGCGCTGTTCGTTTGTTCGAGCACCTGCCAGAATGGTCACATCCGCCCATGCTCTGACTCGAGCAAGGAATTTCCTCCTTGAGGTTGGCAAACCAAACCGCCGACATTATAAGCCTTGTACTGCTTGTCATTGGCTTGGATAGTTCCTGTAAAGGAGCTGTTGGTGATTTGGCTATTGCTTGCAACAACGACCAAACCAGCTACTTGCGAAGCATTGCCCACTACCGACACTCTACCTTGAGCAGAAACATCTGTGATTTGCGCATTATCTGCACTACGAGCCAAGGCAGCAGAGTCATAGGTCCCGACAATATTGACCTCTTTCAGGTCCAGATTAGAAATAGAGGAACCGCTCTTGAGGTTTTCAAACAAAGGCTTGGCTAGATTATAAATCGCATACTGCTTGCCATTGTGATTGCCAGTTAGACTGCCTGTGAAGTTTCCTCGGAGATAGACATAGTCCGCAGGTGCCAGACTGACCTCGCTCGCATCCAAATCAGCTCCTAGAACAAAGTTGCCAGCCATATTTTTCTTCATGGCGTCTACCAAACCAGCAAAGCTCGTGTAGACATTTTGCTGACTAGGTACTGCCCTGCTGATATAGAAGTCATAGCCAGACTTGTAGCCTGTTTCGCTCTCTTGCACCAGCTCAGGCAGAGAGACCCTTACCTTATAGACAGCCTTGCCATCCTTCTGGCCTTCTGCCATACTGTGAACCGGAAGGAGCATGTCCTTGGATTCACTTGATTTTACTTTAACAAAGTAGTTAGACAGGTCCGTAGGTATAGCGCTCATGGAAACGACACGCTTGAACTGGTCCTTTTCTTTGGTATAAAACTCAGCCGAATCAATATCACGAAAGGCAATCTTCTTGTATTGCAACTCAAAGTTGCGGCTATCTTTTTCAAGGTCAGTCAGGCTGCCCGTATCCAGCTCATAAGTCAGCTTGGTTTTTCAGGGTATAGCCTGTAATAGTCAAACCATCGATCTTCAGACTTCCTGCCACATTATCAATCGGAGGCGAGCGAACAAGCTGGTCTCCTTGTACAATTCAGCTGTCGCTGAACGCAAGGATTTTGTCTTGTCTTCCAAGCTGTATTGAACCGTGACCGACTTCTCCTCTGGATTTTCTGTCAGACTTAAGATCGAAACTGTCGGCTTGACCTTAGGCACACCATTTAGAGCGGTCTTGCTTGCTGTCAGGCTGGTAAAAGCTTGATTGACCTGCACTTGTGTGGCAGTTTGATTATTCAGAATTCCTTCTGCCTTGGTCAATTCGTTCGTATAAGCTACCTTCTTATCTGCATCAGCATTCTTGTATTGGACGGTCGTCTGCACAGTGCTGCCAAATCATATTCATTCCGCAAGCGTGTTTTGTCTACTTCAAGACCCTGTAACTGAGCCTTTGCTTGATTGATTTGGTCCACCAGCTGATTGACTTCGCTTGGCTGGCCTGTGATTGACTCAGAAGCGCTTGACCTGCCACTAAAGCAGTATCATAGGCTGCTTGGCGACTGTGACTATCGTTAAAATAACGAGCCTGAGCCTTTGATTTGCTCTGCTTCTGTCAGTGAATCATGAAGCGAAATCAAATCGAACTCTTTCAAGAGCTTCCACTTGCGGTGCATCGCTTGGTACCATGTGCGGTTTTATTGTGCCAACTTTGACAAGCTGAGCAACTGCTGCCCGCGTTTCCTCATTGGACAGCTCTTGACGAGCAAGTTCTTGGCCGTTAGAAGTATAAACTCTAGTCTTGATGGTCCGTTCGCCCTGCACACCTGGGTGACGATTTGACGAGCACCTTGCACAAGATCATCCGTCTCTTCTTCACGTGTGGTGAAGCGATTTTCTCTACTCGCGTTTCATCCCTATAAAGTGAGCGGATATTCTGGTAGGGCAGATGCTTGCGGAGCAGTGCTCGGTACCATATGTGGCTTGGCCGTGCCAATTTTGACAACTTGTGTGACTGGGGCTAGCGTTTCCTCATTGGACAACTCTTGGCGGGCAAGTTCTTGACCATTGGAAGTATAAACTCTAGTCTTGATGGTCCGTTCGCCCTGAACACCTGGAGTGACGATGCTGCGAGCGCCTTGCACAAGCTCATCCGTCTCTTCCTCTCGCGTGGTGAAGTCGATTTTCTCTACTTGCGTTTCATCCTTATAAGTCAGCGGATACTCTGGGAGGGCAGATGCTTGCGGAGCAGTGCTTGGTACCACATGGGACTTGGCGGTGCCGACTTTTGACAAGCTGCGTGACTGGGGCTAAAGTTTCCTCGTTGGACAGCTCTTGACGGGCAATCTCTTGACCGTTGGAAGTATAGATACGAGTCTTGATGGTACGTTCGCCCTGCACTCCTGGAGTGACGATGTGGCGGGCACCTTGTACAAGCTCATCCGTCTCTTCTTCTCGCGTGGTGAAATCGATTTTCTCTACTCGCGTTTCATCCCTATAAGTCAGCGGATATTCTGGTAAAGCGGGCTCTTGCAGAGCAGTACTCAGTACCATATGTGGCTTGGCGGTGCCGATTTTGACAAGCTGCGTGACTGGAGCTAGAGTTTCCTCATTGGACGCTCTTGACGGGCAAGTTCCTGACCGTTGGAACTATAGATACGAGTCTTGATCGTGCGTTCACCCTGCACACCTGGAATAGTGATTTGGCGGGCACCTTGTACAAAGCTCATCTGTTTCTTCTTCACGTGTGGTGAAGTCGATTTTCTCTACTCGCGTTTCATCTTTTATAAGTCAGCGGATATTCTGGTAAAGCAGGGCTCTTGCGGCGCAGTGCTCGGTACCATATGTGGCTTAGCCGTGCCGGCTGACAACTTGTGTGACTGGAGCTAAAGTTTCCTCGTTGGACACTTCTTGGCGGGCAAGTTCTTGACCATTGGAAGTATAAACTCGAGTCTTGATGGTCCGTTCGCCCTGCACTCCTGGAGTGACGATTTGGCGGGCACCTTGTACAAGCTCATCCGTCTCTTCTTCACGTGTGGTAAAAATCGACTTTCTACTCGCGTTTCATCCTTTGCAACCAACTCTAACTCAGGAGTTCATGGACTGGAGCGGTATCAGGGACTGTGCCATGACTAGTAAGCTCGGGAACCTCGTGCACAGGAGCGGTATCAGGGACCGTGCCATATCCAGTTAACTCAGGGACTTCGTGCATGAGGGCGCTATCTGGAACTGTACCATAAACAGTTAATTCAGGGACTTCGCATGCAGAGGGCGCTATCGGAACTGTACCATAGCCAGACAACTCAGGTTTTCTCGTGCAAGGGAGCAGAATCGGGAACGGTGCCATAGCCAGGCAACTCAGGGGACCCTCATGAACGGAGCGCTATCCGGAACGGTGCCATAGCCAGACAACTCAGGAACCTCGTGGACAGGGAGCGGTATCAGGGACCGCGCCATAGTCAGACAACTCGGGTTTCTCGTGCACAGGAGCGATATCTGGAACGGTGCCATAGCCAGTGAACTCGGGAACTTCGTGTACAGGGCATTAGCAGGGACGACGCCATAATTAGTGAGCTCAGAAACTTCATGCAGACGGGAGCGGTATCTGGAACCGTACCATAATCAGTTAATTCTGGTTTCTCGTGCTCGGGAGCAGTATCGGGAACCGTACCATACTCCGTTAACTCGGGGACTTCATGCAGGGGGCGCTAGCGAGACTGTGCCGTAGTCAGAACAACTCGGGTTTCTCGTGGACTGGAGCACTAGCGGGAACCGTGCCATAGCCAGACAACTCAGGCTTCTCGTGCACGGGAGCAGAATCAGGGAACGGTGCCATAGCCAGTGAACGCAGGGAACCTCGTGCACGGGAGCGCTATCCGGAACTGTACCATGGGTAGCATCTCAGGGAACTTCGTGTACAGGAGCACTATCTGGAACGATGCCATAATTAGTGAGCTCTGGAACTTCATGAACGGGGGCGCTATCTGGAACGGTGCCATAGTCAGACAACTCTGGAACCTCTTGTACCGGGGCACTATCAGGAACCGTGCCATAATTAGTGAGCTCTGAAACTTCATGGATTGGAGCCTCTTTAGGAACAGCCTTATTTGCTGCGGTCCCGACTAAAACAACTTCGGAAATAGGCTCAGTGGTTGTGATCAGAAATCTGCTTGCTCTCTACGACTTTTCCCTCAACACTATAGTGACGTGTTACGATCTTGCGAATTCCTGGAATGCCCGCGCGGATCACTCCGGATTGTCCTTCGGCTAAGTCATCTGAATACTGATACTCCGTTTTATAGGGAATTTCTTTTGGTCTGGGTCCTTGCTTGACTTGTAAATTGCAGTTCTGGTCGCTCATGAACTGGCGTTTGACGAGCAAATTCCCCTTCTTTAGCAGCAATCTCCTCCCTCTCCTTCTCGGAAAGATAGGCTCCTTCAGCTAGCAGGGGCTCTTTCGGACTTCAGTATTCTTAGGGCGACTTGCTAACTCTTTCAAATCCTGATCAGGCTGACTAGCTGAGGCTTCCTTTTGAGAGCTGGAAGCTGAGAATTTCCCGTTTGAGCCAGTTGATGCTGCGCTTCTTTTTAAGGTAACAATATACTGGTAGCCAGTAATTTTTCAATGGTTCTGGCAACTGATCGTCAACGGCCAAAGTCAGACTTTGATTATAGGCTGCCAAATCCGTACTGCTGACTGCCAAAACAGAAGCTGGCAGAAGCACAGAACCCAAGCCTGTCACAAGCAAAATAGAAGACAGGTATCTCTTGCCATTCTTCCCTCGCGCTAGCACTAAAACAACCAAGGCCAGTCCTGTGAGTCATAAGCCGCTCCCAAAAGACCTGACTCCCTGTCTTAGGGAGCTTTCCTAACAAGCTTTCCTGCTTTGTCGGACGGTAAACCAAATAATAAGCGTCTGAATTTTCTTCCGCAAATTTGGGCAGTTCCTTCACAATAGCAGCTTTTTCAGCCTCAGTCAGATCGCTCTCTACTACATAGTGATACTGAACAAGGGTAGAATGATTGGCAGACACTTCCACTGCCTCAACAGAGCTGACAACTCCTCCCATTGTCGTACACAAAAAGAAGCTTCCGATAGTAGCGGAAACTAGACCTACAGACAGCTTTCTAAAAAGAATAGCGCTGGTATATGTCTCAGTGACTCTTTTTTCATAAAATTCCTTTTCTTCATATAATAAACTAATAAAAATTTTTACTGAATTTTACTCAAAATTGCAATCCCTTAGCCTTATAAAATACTTTTCTTCAGCTGTCGACAGGGAGAGAAAGGCTCTTATTTTTAGCGAAAACAAAAAGCAGATTCCTGTGCGAGAACCTACTGTTTACGAGATCATCTAGCCCCAAATCCAACTCAAAGGGCAGTACTCATGCTTGTCCCCTTGCAATTCTGCTGCATAGTGGCGCGTGACGGTATTTTGGTGAATCAGGGCATCAATAGCTGAAGCTTGTCGCTTCTGCGCTTCTTTAAAAATCGGATAGGCCAAGGCAGAGCCCAAGCCCAGGAATTCCTCATCCACTCCCAGATACATAATCAGTATAACGCTTTGGCAAAGCGCTTGGTCCAGAAAAAGCAGCTGGGTTGAGAGGAGTCAGCTTTTGATAGACCAGAGAGCCATAGTCCGGCATGGCAATCAGAAAACCAGCTAGCTTGCCCTCCTTATAGGCCAGCTTAACCATAGAAAAATCAAGAATGTACTGGTATTTCTGAAAAATCTGACTGAACTGCTGACTAGAAATAGACCGATAAATCGGAAAATCTTGATAGAGGCGATTGAGAAGCTCAAAAACCTGCAGCGAAGCTTCTTCCCAATCCTTCTTTTTGGGAGAACAAATGGTGAAACCTGCTTTTTCAAAAGACTCAAAACGATGAGCCAGCTTATCCTGATGAGTTTGATTGCTGACCTTGGGATAAAAATTGGACAGATAGCGCTCCTTGAGCTCAAAACCAGCAGCCTGCCACAGCTGAGGATAATAGGCTGGATTATGAGGTTCTCCAGTAAAAGGGACCTCCTCTGTTCCAGTCAGCTGCATTCGATAGCCCAGCCAAAAACTTGCCTGTACGGGACCGATAATCCTGCTAGCTCCGAGACTGCGGGCAAATCCAGCTAAATGCTCGATAAAAGCAGATGCAATCTGGTGGTCATGGATCGACTCGAAAAATCCCAAGTAGCAGCCCCATCACCTGGATAGAAGGTCAGGAGGCCTCGGAATACAAGGCCGACTGTCCACATAGCCAATAAAGGCATAGGGTTTCTAAGCCCGAACTCAGCGGGTGACTGCCCTCAATCAAAGCCAGCTCTTCCTCTTCCGACTGCATGAGGTGGTCTGGCTGGTAAATCTGCTTGGGCAGGGCTAGAAAATCAGCCATCTCTGCAGTATTGGGTTTGACTGGTTTAATTTCCAGCATGGTCTTCCTCCTTGATTAGTCGAATCTTGCCAGTAAGGCCATCCATCTCAATCCAGTCGCCATTTTGCAGCTGGCTGCAGGCGCCTCTGACATTAACAATGGAAGGAATACCCAACTCGCGGGAAATAATGGCCGTGTGCGAGAGCAAGGATCCCTGCTCGGCAATGACACCCTGGCTTGGGTCGAAGATAAAGCCAGCGGATCAGTCATCTTGGTCACGATAATCCGGTCCTGAGCAGACTCAATCTCCTGCACATCTTCCACGACCAAAACCTGAGCCTTGACGCAGCCAGGTGAGCAGCCAATCCCTTGTAAGGCTTGATTGCCCGTATTATGACTGCTGGTGCGGTTTTGCGGTTTCAGATATTTCTCAAAGACCTGTCCAGCAAAAACGTAGCGACTAAAGGTTGGCAGCTCCTTATCAGCCTCTAACTTCTCCCGACGCTCGGCTATCAAGCCACTAACATCTCTGGGCTTTCTGGTCAGCTCAAACAACTCTTCCTTGGTCAGGTAAAAAACATCGTCAGGCGTAACCAGCAGCCCTTGCTCGGCTAATTGCTGCAAGCGTTCTGGAAAAATCTGCCGCATCATGCCATAGAATCCGTGTGCGGTTTAAGCGGGAGCTTTCCCGATATTTAACACCCGTCATGGCCCGCTTGCGAAGAAAATTCGTCCACCAGTCTGATTTTTGCTCAGCTTCTTCAAATTTCCGAGGAGCCAGCTTCTTCTCCTCTTGCTGGCACATTTGCAACAGGAGCTTGAGCAGACGCTCTGGGTGCGTTCGGAAGGTTGGTGTTTCTAACTTCAACTCTTCCGGAGCTCGGTCACAAATTCATGGATAAAATGGACTATTTCTTGGACCAAAGGGTGCTGGCGACTTAGAAAAGACTGCTGGACTTTCACTTGCCATAACCTGTCTAATCTCTGCATTTTCTTCTGCTTTCAGCTGAGCTGTTAAAGCCTGCAGCGCCAAGGCCGGCCGCATACTTTCAATCTGCTCAATTCCCGCAATCTCAGCCTGAACTGCTCCGCCGCGGCGCGACTTCTTCAGGAGTCCAGTATAGACAAAAGCATAGAGGTCATTGACCAGCGTAATGTCCCAGTGAGCCAGAATATCCTCTTTTAGCTTGCTGACCAAGCCAATCAAGGTCTCCGCATCTGCGTCGGGAGAAAAGCTCGCTTCGTATTCGCGCTGAATCTGGGCAAACTGCTCTTCCAATTGCCGCATTTGCTTGGGTGCTGTCCAAAACTCACGGATGATTCGGAGCATGATTTGCAGGCGTTTGAAAGCAGACAGGTGTACCGGCATCTGAGGCACCTCTGTCTCTCTCACTCCAAGCATATCCTGCCAGATAGGAATGATTTTCTTAGAAAAAGGTAAAAGCTGCAGCAGCTGATACCAGCTCTGAATCTGGTCATATACTCGACTGTTGACCGGCTGCAGCATATTTTTGAAAAGGTGACTTCACAGGGCAGCCAACTCAGGGGCATCCTTGCCAACCAAGCACTGGAGCCAGACTACGAAAAATGCTGGCATAAGCCTCTTGAATAAAGCTAATGGTCAAAGGACTGGAAACTCCCGGATAGCTCTCGACAATATTGCTGTTATCCAGAATAATCTGCTGGCCTTCTGGCAAGGTAGTAATAGGTCGTGCTGCAAAAGATAGAGCTGGCCATTTGAGAAGGTAAACTCCATATCCATATAAGGTCGAAAAAGCTGACTCACCTGACTCGCCAAGCCTTGTAGCTCCTCAGAGTTGTTCCTGTGATACGTCTGGTGAGTCCTCCGTCTGCTCTGTATAAAAAGAGCTGGTCCCTTGGGATGAAGGGTCACCATGGTTGTAGGAATCTTATCCTCGACAACCTTATTGCCCAAGCCCCGACCGATAACAATAATGTGCTCGTTCAGAATGCCCTGGGATTAGCTGTAAGTAAATCCCAGACAAATCTCCCTCCTGCATGACCTGCACAAGGCAAATCATCTGTGCATGCTTCAACGATAGGCCTTGCTCAAATAGATAACTAAGAGCCGACTCTGATAAAGAGAGAGCAAAGGTCGCTTGGATGAGCTTCTTTAAGCTCTTCTGGCTTCATTGAGCTGGCTCTCAAACTGACCGGCAAAGGATGAAGCCTTCCCATCCTCAATGGTAGCTGATGAGCGAACTGCAAAGCGACAGTTTTTCTGAGAAAACTCCTGCCGAATCCAGTTTTCTGCTGCTGTCAAATCTTCTTGCGCAAACTGCTCTTTAGCCCAATCCTGAAATTGCTGACTGAGTTGGGACAAGTCCAACTCTCCAGACCGATAAGCTTCTTCCATCCGCTCCAAGTCAGCAGAGCTGGCAGATTCTTGAAAAAAGTCAAAAGCAAACACTGCAAAATCAGGAACTGGCAAACCAACAGCCTGCATTTTCAGCAAATGATAGACCTTGCCTCCGACCTGGTCAAGCCTTGTCTGCTTGATTCTTTTCATCAAAGTACCCCCATCAAGAGATAAACAGCAACAGACAGAACCATGGTCGTCTCCGTGATATAAGTATAACGCTCCACCCGCTCCCGGATATTAAAGCGAGTCGGATCCTTGATAAACTGCTCAAACTGGACGGTCATCCAGATGACATTCAGCACCAAGACTACCACTCCGACATGGGAAATATTCCAGAGAAGAGCGAAATTGGTCAAGATATCCAGCAGAGTCACCACCTCGATAAAGCGAGTGGCTTTTTATAGCCAAAAAGCTTAGAATAGGTCACATACTCGGTCTCGTCTTTTTGGCGCCCGAATCTTGCGGCGAGACTTCCCAGATCAAACTTGGGAAATACATGGTAAAGGCCAGCAAGACGGTCGGCAGGGACAAGAGAGGCAGATTGTACTTGTAGCAGACGAAGGAGATGGTATAGAAATTCAAAATCATCATAACCGGATTATGGGTTACTAGAGCCAATGGCAGAGAATTTTGAATCTTATCACGCTTGAAGAACCAGAAGGACATGAGAGTTCCGTAGATGTAGAGAAAGAGGAACCAGCCAATATTGTTCATAAAGAGGATATTGAGAAGTACAGACACCGCTACGATAAAGCTGAGGGCAATAGCCCAAGTCCTTCTTTTTAACCCGACCAGATGGCAGAGCCCGATGAGGAAAGAGCCGTCTGTCGGTTTCGTAGTCCTTGAAATCATCCGCAATCCGCAGAATCATCAGAAAGACGAAAATGGTAAAAATTCCGATCAACTCCTGATGGTCAAAGTGAAAGGTGGTCACTCCGTCATTGAGCAGAAGGACAAAATAAATCTCAAAAAACATGATGGCAGCCACAAAAAAGCGCGGCAGCAAAGGAAACATTTCCTTATAATAAACAGCTAATCGTTTAAACATAGCTTTTCTCCAATCTTTTCACCCATTTGAATCTGGGTTTCTATTCCAAGGTCTGAGTAAGTCAGGATATCCTGATCCAAGCGAATCGTGCCTGCTGGATAGAGGACAAGAATGGTTGAGCCGCCCAGACCAAAGCAGCCCTTCTCCTGTCCCCTGACCAAATGGTCCTGACTGTGATTGTATATTCTTCCGACCAAGAGAGCCCCTACTTCCATCTGCAGGACAGGTCCTAGGTCGGTATCTAAAAGACAGTATTCTCTTTTATTTTCCTTGTAAATCAAGCGCCGCTTCTGGGCTACCTGCCTGACCGTATGCAGGCGGCCTTGATTTTTCGTCTTTGGGTAATTCTGCCGGATTCAGCCGCCAGATAGCGGTGCAGGTCTTCCACTCCCAAACGATAGACCAGCGCTGTTCCGCCACTAAACAGCTGAGCTAACTCTTCATCCAACAGTAAGTCAGCTAGCCTGTATGTCTGACCCTTAATCGTCAGCTGCAAGTCCTGACTGATGGTAAAAGCCTCTAGCTTGGCATCCGCCACAGCCAGTACTTGACTATCAGGACAGACCGGACGCAGACCAGGCTTGATTTTTCCGCTGGAAGAAAGCCGCAAAGCTAGAATAGGGGCCATCTTCATAGTCAGCCAAATCCAGCTGATAATTTTCTACAAAAGCTGCTATTTTCTTGCGAGAACAAGGAGTGTAGTCTTTCAAAGTCAGAAGATAAGACAGGCTAGGTCGGGTCAAGATAGGCAACAAGAAGCGCCCCAAGCAGTACCATAAAGCTTGTCTAATAGACCCGCCTTGTATTCTGTCGGTTCAACTACTTGGCCAGTCCTTCTCTGATAGACCTTAACCATGCGGGAGAACCCCCAGACCAATCAAACTTGCAACAGCCAGAATCGCAAAGACCAGATAGGCCAGCTTATTTGGCTTAGGAATCCGACAGTTGTAAACAAATAGGAGGGGCAGCAAAAGAGACAAGCCCAGCCACACCCAAGCATAGAGACCAGATGCCTGCCATTGACAGACCAGATAGGTCAGAGGGAAAAAGAGGGCGCTGTAAGTCACGGGCAAGCCGATAAAATAAGAGCCAGATCCTTCATCATGCTTGGCCAAGCGATTAAAATGAGCTAAGCGCGTGACCGCAGCCAAGACATAGAGGACAGCCAAGATGATATTGGCCGCTCCCAAGGGCAGCTGAGTCATGAGGAGCACAGCCGGGAGAGCCGCAAAGCTAATCATGTCGCAGAGCGAATCAATCTCAATGCCGAAGCGCTTCTGACTTTCAGTCCGCTTCATCCGCCACCGCGCCACCACACCATCAAAGAGATCACAGATACCGCTAGGATAAAAGGCCATCATGGCCAGCCGCAGCTGAGACTGAATGATGACATAGACTGCCAAAGTGCAAAGCAGCGCCCATATAGGTCAGGATAACAGATTTGTCGTATTCACCGATAAACAAAGGTTCATTCTTCTTCATGAGTTCTTATTTCTCCTCTTATTCCATCTAAGGTTACCAACATGCCCGTTTCTAGCAGCTGAGTTGCATTCTCTAGCGCAGACCAGAGCTGGAATTCCGCATTCCCGAGCGACGATGGAGGCATGGCAGAGAACCCCCGCTGTACTCCTGTCACAAGACCGCCCAGAATACCGAAAAACATAACTCCACCCGTATCTGTATAGCGATGTGACAAGGATTTCTCGGTTCAATCGTCCTCAATATCAGCCAAATCCAAGAGAACTCGAACCCGACCAGTTACCTGACCGCTGCTGGCTGGCATTCCCGTCAGCAGAGCCTGACTCTCATGAGCCACTTCTTCCAGGCTCATCTCTTTGTCGGTCAAATCACCCACTGGTTCAAAATTCCGATAGGCCTGGCAATAATGCTGATTGTCAGCAGCCTCTTCTTGAAGCTGGTCGGCAGTCTTTGCCCTTTCATAAAAGGCAGTCAGCTTTCTTTCTTAATGTAAAAATATCTTGAAAATCTTTTCAGAAAGCCTCGCTTTTCATAGGCTCGGCCGAGTTTGAGGCTAATTTGAGCGAATGAGGTGGTAATAGCGCGTGGAAATATCCTTGAACTCCTCCCGCCACCAGAGCAAGTTCCGCAAGTCTTGACTGATTTTTTCTATCTTTTTCCGCTTGGCTCGAGATAGATGAGCCAAATCCAGCTCAGACTCCGAGCCAGAACTGAGCGAAGCTGGCCGCTTGGTAGCTACTCTGAATCAGCAACCAACTGTTGGACCGCCGTCAGAACTTGATGAGCATCTTCTTCGTAACTAGCTACTCGCAAGTCCAGCTCCCGAGCCGAGTGGTAGCCAAAATCCTTTTGAAAATCCTGAATCTTGATAAAATCTGCTCGCTCAGGATATTGTGCAGCCAGTTCCTGCAACTCTTCCACCGATAGCTTCAACCAATCGTCTGTCAGTTTCTCGTCTGCCAAAACAAGATCCGCAGCTTCCAGCATTCGAGCCAAAGGCTTGGTATGAGAAACATTTCCTAACTTAGCAATCAGTTGGAAAAATTCATCAACCGTTAGCCATTTGAGCAGACTGGTCTTTTTCATAGACAACTGGACCGTATTGATGTAGGCCTGCCAGAAATAAGTTCCCTCACTGTCTAAATAAGCCTGATTTAGCACTAACTGCCAAAGACTCTCGACCTGATGGAGCGGGCTTTGGTCGTCTAGTTCTCGTATTTCTTGATTCAGGCGGGTGAATTGCTGGCGCAGCTCTTGCAGCTTGTCTGGCGCCTGATGCAGAAAGGTTTTAGTTACTTTTTGTGTTTTTAAAGCTACCCGCAGGAAATTCAAGAGCAAGACTGGACTTAATTTGCTGGTAAAACCTTGACCTTGGTAGTCTTTATTGACTCCCAGCTCATCATCAAAGTCTCGCTCAATGTAGCCCGGAATCTGCTCCATACCTTGCTGACGCCCGCCTAAGTTCCAGAAAGGCCGAGCATAATGGAGACGCATCAGCGGAGGCATCACTCCTTCAGGCTCTAGGCCAATTGCCAGCAAAAAGCTGGAGAGAGCCTCTTGCCAAGAATGGCGGTAAAGGCTCCACATCAGGTTGGGACACGGCTGAGCCGCCACGCCTCCATCCCGAAAATTCGCCGTCGTCCAGCGGCCACTGTCGATTTTAGTTGGTACTGTCGTGATGGGCCGAGCCTGCAGCAGATAGACTTGCTCTTGGACAGCACACCACTCAATATCCATCGGCCGACCAAAATACGCCACAATCTGCAAAACTTGATCATGCAGTTTCTGCAAGACTGTAGAGAGATTTCAACATTTTCAAACTGGCTCCAGTCCAGCTTGTACCAAGGAATATTCAGCCGCTCAGGATTAACTTGGCCACTAACCAAGCTCTCAGCCGAGCCTTTTACATACTCAAGCAGCATAGACTGGTCCTGATTAGTCGCTACGTCTAGGGAAAAGCAGACACCGCTGAAGTCAGGCTCTATCTGCTCCTGAATCAGCACTGCCATGCAAAAATCCTGCTCTGCCAGAACCCTGACGCTGCCAGTAGGCCAAGGCTTCTGGATTAAAGAGAGAAAGCAGACAGGAACGAATGCCCTGCTCGATTTCTGACAGCGTCCGGCAATTGCCAATCGAGTCATACTGGCCTGCAAATGACATGTTCTGTCCATCTTCTAAAAGGGCACTGCTGCGAACGATGTAGGCTTGATTTTCTTGACAAAAGTCGGCTAAGTTCTGCAGCAAGCTGGCTCCAAGGGATATTGCTGCAAACGCTCGGCAATTTCCTCCTTGCCCAAATGAATTAACTCTTTAAGTCCCTCTTTTGAATATTCTGGCAGAGCTGCTCTTAGCCAAGCCATTACTTGGTTCGCAGGCAAAATCAAGCCCTTAGGACTGAAAAGCCCCAGCTGGCAGAGGTTGATTAACTGATTGATTTTACCGCCATAGACGGCCGAAGGCTCTTTTTCCAGCCATAGTTCTTTCATCAAAAACTCCCATCTCACATACGATTTTTTCTAAGCTTAGCCCAGTAGAGCAGGGTGGTTGACTCCTAGATGCGTGCCCGCCCCTAGGATTAGAATGCCCAATATCTGTTGCCAAGACAGAGGGATATAGAAAAGCAAGAAAATAATACAGCCAATCAAGGAATCAATCTGGTCTATCCAGATAAAGGTCCATTTCCAGCCATTCTCCGCCGTCTTGCCCTCTCTGATTTCCAAACGACGCTTGATGAAGCTATTGGGCAGCTCAAACAAAACATAAGCCAGCCCCAAAAAGAGCCCCCAAGGACCAGATTAAACAGCACGGTATTTTCGTGAAAGCATAGACCAAGTGCAGCTTCTCTAGAGTAGGAATACTCTTCAAAGCAATCCCCAGAGAATCTGAGCCAAAGCTCCCCAGACAATCATGCCAAAGAAACCTTTCCAGGTCTTGTTAGCCCCAAACAGCCTCTTCCCATCCTTTAAAATCAGCCCAGCATCCATTGGTCGATAAGCCGCCTCTAGCAGTGAAGACTTGCAAAAGATCATATTCAGAACTCCAGCCAGAATGACCGGCATCAGGGTGATATATAAGGCAAGAATCGAACGCATACTTATTTCCTATTCTTTTTATGAAAATCAGTCTGAAAAAATCAAGAGACTCCTCAAACTTATATATATCATTATACCATAAGTCGTAAAGCCTCTTTCCAATAAGCCCTACGTATCTGTCGCATCTGACAAGGAGCAACTCATGTCTGCCATTTCCGATTTATCAACTTCAAAGCTGCCTGCTAGAATAATATCGCCTTTAAACCACACAAAAAGCCTCATAAGAACTTCTAAGGAAACCAGCATGGGTCATTAAAAGTTACTTATGAAGCCTATAAATATGAGTTTTCTCTAGAAAAGAAACAAACTATTTTTGCTTGGTCTTAAACCACTAACCTTCAAAAGGCGCGCAATTCCTTTCATCGATTTCTTTGGTGTCAAGTAAAATAGTCACTGGGCCATCATTTACCAATTCCACCTGCATATCTGCTCCGAACACGCCCGTCTTGACTGGAACTTGCTCAGCTAACAGCTGGTTAAACTTGTCATAAAAGGGACTAGCCATATCGGCTTTAGCTGCACCTGTGAAGGCTGGCCGATTACCCTTTTTGGTATCTGCATGGAGGGTGAATTGGGAAATGGAAAGAATCTCCCCTCCGATATCCTGAACAGAAAGATTCATCTTATCCTCAGCATCGGAAAAAATCCGCATATTGACAATCTTCCTGACCGCGTAGTCCATATCTTCCTGACTATCATCAGGCCCGACCCCTACCAAGAGCAGGAGACCTTGTTCAATGCTGCTGTGCAGCTGCTGGTCATACTGACCTGAGCACGTTTGACACGCTGAATGACAATTTTCATATCTTTTCCTTTATTTCTGACTACTATCTACTCTGACAGGATCGCACTTAGCCATTGGTTCGTTTGACCGAATACACCTCTGGCACGCTCTTGATCTTATCCACCACCGTCGTCAGCATGGACAGATTAGCAATGCCAAAAAGAAACATGGATATTAGCAAATTTCATATCCTTAGTTGGCTGGGCATTAACCGTTGAGATGTTTTTGGTGGTATTAGACAGCACCTGCAACACATCGTTAGGAGGCCAGACCGATTGAGACCATAAATGTCAATGTGGGCTGTATACTCTTTAGTCGAATTATTTTTCTTCCCATTCCACATCAAAGCAAGCGCTGTTCATAATTTTTCCTGAGCCTTGAGATTCATACAGTCTTGCCGGTGGATGGCACACCGCGTCCTTTGGTAATGTAACCAACAATGTCGTCACCCGGTACAGGATTACAGCACTTTTGCAATCGAATGAGGAGACCAGACGCCCCCTGAATGACCACACCACCTTCGTGCTTGACTTTAAGGGTATCTTTTTATTTTTCGACCTTGACTTCACCACCCTTGACCAATTCCTCTGCCTCTGCTTTGGCCTTGGCCCGCTCTTCCTCACGGCGCTCTTTTTCTGTCAAACGATTGAAAATACTAATGGCACCGATCTCACCGAAACCAATTGCCGCAAAAAGCGCTTCTTCGGTCTTATAGCTGGTCTTTTTGCAGCACATCTTCCATGTGCTTCTTGTCCATGTACTTATTGGCTACATAACCATTCTCCTGAAATTGAGCCTGCAAAAGCTCCCGCCCTTTAGAAATAGACAGCTCCTTGTCTTGATTTTTAAAGAACTGACGGATTTTATTTCTAGCCTTGCTGGTCTTGACAAGATTAAGCCAGTCACGACTAGGTCCAAAGGAATTGGCATTGGTGATAATTTCCACCTGATCCCCAGTCTTCAGCTTGGTATTGAGCGGCACCATGCGGCCATTGACCTTAGCTCCTGTCGCCTTCTCCCCAACCTTAGTATGGATCTCATAGGCAAAATCAATGGGTCCCTGAGGTCCTTAGGGCAAAGAACGTACTGCTCCATCCGGTGTGAAGACATAGATTTCCTCAGCCAGGTAGCTTTCCTTAACCGAATCAACAAATTCCTTAGCATCACCAGACTGATTCTGCAATTCCATCAGTTCCTTGATCCAATTCATCCCGATAGCAGATTCCTTGCTGTCAACCTGACCCTTTACTCCCTTTTTATGGGCCCAGTGAGCAGCGACCCGTATTCTGCCACTTCGTGCATTTCTTGGTTCGAATCTGGAACTCAATCGGACCTTTGGGTCCATAAACGGTCGTATGGATGGACTGGTAGCCATTGGCCTTGCGGTTGGCAATATAATCCTTGAAACGCCCCGGCATGGGTTTCCAAAGCTCATGGATGTAGCCCAGCATGGCATAGACATCACTGTGGGTGCTCAAAATGCGGCGAATAGCAATCAGATCATAAATCTCATCAAACCGCTTCTTCTTGTCCTGCATTTTTGCGATAGATGGAGTAAATATGCTTTGGGGACGACCATAAATCTTCCATACAGATTGCGCTCACCCGCGTAGGTTTCAATCTTGTGTACAACTTCCTCTACCAGAGCTTCCCGCTCTCGACGCTTCTCCTTCATCATGTGGGAAATTTTATAAAATTCCGTCGGATTGAGATAACGGAAAGATAAGTCTTCCAATTCCCATTTGACACTGGAAATCCCCAAACGGTGGGCCAGAGGAGCATAGATTTCCATCGTTTCCTGCGAGATTCGCTCCTGCTTGTCTGGCCGTAAATGATTCAGAGTACGCATATTATGCAGACGGTCAGCCAACTTGACCAAGATCACTCGAAGGTCTTCTGACATGGCCATGAGCATCTTGCGATGATTTTCCGCCAACTGTTCTTCGTGAGACTTGTATTTGACTTTCCCAAGCTTGGTCACACCATCCACAATCACGCGCACATCATGGCCGAATTCTCGCTCCAGATCGTCCAAGGTCGCCGCCGTATCCTCTACGACATCATGCAAAAAACCACAGGCTACTGAAACAGCATCCAGCTTGAGCTTGGCTAAAATTCCCGCCACCTGAATCGGATGGACGATATAGGGCTCTCCCGACTTGCGAGTTTGCCCGCTATGACATTCCATCGCATAAATCAACGCTTTTTGAACAAAAGCCACATCCTCTGCAGCTAAAATATGTTAGGGCTACAACCTGATTCCCCGTTAAATTTTTCTTCTTTTGGCATGCATTCTCTCCCGCTTTCTTGCCTACTGTTTAACATTTTTAAATCATATATGAAAACCAAGAGGACTAGAATAAAGTAAGTAGCAGAATAGATCTACGTTTTCAAGATTTTAGCTTGCCTCTCTCATTTCTGAGCCAAAACTTAAACTTTCCTAGAGCTATAAACAGTCCCAGCCACGAAGCTGCTACGACAACTGAGGGCTATTGAGCAAGCAGCTGCAACCTCAAGGATCTCTTTCTAATAAAAAGCGAGGCCGAGACACTTTGTCTCAACCTCCGTGATGAAAAATGATGTACTTTCTCCCATATGAGCTATATCTTTAGAAACTCATAATAGGCATAGATGAGAACAATACGTAACCATC